>Ga0316207_10001629_pt1 | contig 26496 bp, 24 predicted proteins | sample 6weekpyrite_MG_FD_204943 | JGI IMG/M metagenome (GOLD analysis project Ga0316207, IMG submission 204943) | Microbial mat bacterial communities from mineral coupon in-situ incubated in ocean water Damariscotta River, Maine, United States -... | ecosystem: Environmental > Aquatic > Marine >... | reverse complement strand
TCTGGAGAATTCTCTTGGCAAAACGTCGCGTTGTCGTTACCGGATTAGGTATCGTTTCACCTGTTGGCAATGATCTTAAGTCTTCATGGGATAATATCCTGGCAGGCAAAAGTGGTGTTGCACTTATTACTGATTTTGATACCTCTGATCAGGCAGTAAAGTTTGCCGGTTTGGTAAAAGATTTTGATGCAACCGAGTATGTTCCTAAAAAAGACCTGAAAAAAATGGATACATTTATCCATTATGGCATCGCAGCATCTGATCAGGCGATTAAAGATTCCGGGTTAGAGATAAGCGAAGAAAATGCTGAGCGCATTGGTGTTGCAGTAGGTTCAGGCATAGGTGGTTTACCACTCATTGAAAAAAATAAAGATGCTATGGAAAAGGGTGGGCCCAGAAGAATTTCGCCTTTTCTTATTCCTGGTTCTATAATAAATATGATTTCTGGAAACCTCTCGATTAAGTATGGTATTAAAGGCCCTAATGTTGCGTTAGTTACAGCTTGTACTACGGGTACCCATAGCATTGGAATGGCAGCGCGTATGATTGCATATGGTGATGCGGATGTGATGATTGCTGGTGGTGCAGAGAAAGCTTCATGTCCATTAGGCATTGGTGGTTTTGCCGCAGCGCGTGCCTTATCTCGTAATAATGATAATTTTGAAGCAGCTAGTCGCCCCTGGGATAAAGATCGTGATGGTTTCGTGCTAGGTGATGGCGCCGGTGTTTTAGTATTGGAAGAATATGAACACGCAAAAGCACGTGGTGCAAAAATCTACTGTGAAATGGCAGGTTTTGGTATGAGTGGTGATGCATATCATATGACCAGTCCATCTGAAGGTGGTGAAGGTGCCGCACGTTGCATGGTAAATGCAATAAAAGATGCGGGTCTGAATAAAGAAGATGTTCAGTTTATAAATGCTCATGGTACTTCAACACCTGCGGGTGATGTGGCAGAAACCATGGCTATGAAAGCCGCTTTTGGTGATCATGCTAAATCACTTGCAGTAACTTCAACCAAATCTATGACGGGGCATTTACTAGGTGCTGCCGGTGGTGTTGAAGCCGTATTTAGTGTGATGAGCTTGTATAAGCAGGTCGCAACGCCGACGATTAATCTTGATAATCAGGACCCGGAATGTGACCTGGATTATGTGCCAAATACCGCACGTGATATGAAAATGGATGTTGTACTTTCAAATTCATTTGGCTTTGGTGGTACAAATGGTACCGTGTTGTTTAAAAAGATTTAAAGCTTAAAAGAAAAAGAAAACGCGAAAAACGCGAAGAAGCGCTAATGAACGCGAATACAATCAAAAGCATTAATAATGTGTAATGTGCCGCAGGCACATAAACCAGAATATTTGCGGTTATTTGCGTTCATTTGCGTTTTCTTTTTCTTTTTCTTTTTCTTTTAAAATAAAGATTGATTATGTCTCACTCATTAATCATTCATACTCTAGAAAATATCCCAGACTTACTCGCACTCCACGCCAGTAACCCAGAACGCTACCCCCATTTATTATCCAGTAACGCTTCAAGCGAAGATAAATCCAGTCTTGCTCGCTATGATATTTTATTTGCCTGTCCGCAAAAAACTATTGAAAGTTATAACGGTGATTTTTTACAGCAATTAGATGTTGCCTGGAAAAATGAAAAACAGGAAACAGAAAAAACAGGTTTACCTTTTACCGGTGGCTGGTTTTTATATTTAGGCTACGAATTAGCTCAACAAATTGAAACCGGTTTAAATTTACCTAAGGCAGAAGATGGTTTACCCGTGGCATTTGCTACTCGGTTTCCGGCGGCAATTATTATTGATTCGTATATGCAGCAGGCATATCTGATATGTGAGTCGAACTTTAGTGAGTGCGTTAAACAGATTGAGGTTGATTTATTAAATGAAATTGCTTTAAGTTATTACATTCAGCCATTTAAAATCGACAAAATTTTTGAAGACGATGAGGCCAAATATCTTCAGCAGCTGGATAAATTACATCAGTATATTGTTGATGGTGATGTGTTTCAGGTTAATTTATCCCGTCGATGGAAAACAAAATTAAAAACTACAGTTAGTCATGCCAGTTTATATAATCAGCTAAGCCAGTCTAATCCCGGACCATTTAATGCGCTGGTTACTTTAGGTGATAAGGCCATTATTAGTTCATCACCCGAACGCCTGATTCAGCTAAAAGATGGTTATCTGCAAACACGACCAATTGCCGGTACACGTCCACGCTCGGTAGATGATGCAATTGATACGAATTTATCAAATGAACTTTTAGCGCATCCTAAAGAACGTGCAGAGCATATTATGCTGATTGATCTGGAGCGAAATGATATGGGACGTGTTTGTGAACCAGGTAGCATTGAAGTGAATGAACTTATGGTGCTGGAAAGTTACCAGCATGTGCATCATATTGTTTCAAATGTAAGGGGCAAGCTACGCAGCAATATAACACCGGGACAATTGATTGCAGCGGTTTTCCCGGGGGGCACGATTACCGGTTGTCCCAAGGTTCGCTGCATGGAGATACTGGCAGAATTAGAGCAGGTGGGGCGAGGCGCTTATACCGGCTCATTAGGATATTTAAATCACGATGGCAGTATGGATTTAAATATTTTAATTCGCACCATTACCCGTGATGGGAATAAGCTACAATTTAGGGCCGGCGGTGGAATAGTCATTGACTCTGATCCAGATAATGAGTTGAATGAAACTAGGGCCAAAGCGAAGGGATTAATTTATGCATTACAGGCAGGGAACCGACAATGAATAAAGTATTAGTAAATGGAAATGAACAAATCAGCATCGATGTACGGGACAGAGGGTTTCAGTATGGTGATGGCCTGTTTGAAACCATTGCTTATAGAAACAATCAACTGCAACTCTGGGATGAGCATATGCAACGTCTACGCAGAGGTTGCAAACGTTTGTCGTTAAGTTATGTTGATGAGTCGGTCTGGTTAGATGATATCGAAAAATGCCAGTTGGGTAATGAAGCGGTGATTAAACTTAGTATTAGCCGTGGTGTCTCCGGAAGGGGTTACGCATATACTACAGGTGATAGTGTTACCAGAGTCACAGCATCTTTTGCGATGCCAGTCTATCCTGAAAAAAATCAACAGGGTATAACGGCGATCATCTGTAAAACGCCCGTTTCAATAAATACGGCTCTTGCGGGTATAAAACATTTAAATAGACTGGAAAATGTACTCGCCAGAAATGAATGGCATGGTAGTGAGATAGCCGAAGGTTTTATGTTCGATCACTATGGGCGCCTTATCGAAGGCACTATGAGTAATGTATTTTGTGTGTTGGGTGATGAGCTATATACGCCTTTACTTGAACATAGTGGTGTTGCGGGTGTGATGCGTCAACGAGTGATTGAGTTTGCTAAAGTGTTGAATGTTCCTGTGAATATAGTAGATATAAGCAAACAGAATTTTTTGCAAATGGATGCGGTGTTTGTAACCAATAGTTTGATTGGTATTTGGCCAGTTAAGAAAATCATCGAAGAGGGCGAATATGTGAGTTTTCAGCAAAACAGGCTTCTTGATCAAATAAAACGTAATTTAATGTCGATATAAACTTGTAATTGCATTGTCGTCATTAGGTTTACTGAGGTGTAGGCGGCTCTTACTATAGAAAAATCCTAGTTGAGTGTTAGAAAAATAATGATAAAGAAAATATTAGTTTTTATATTAATTGCATCAAGTGCGCTTGCTGTCGATTTTTATTTTTTTCTGAATAAACCTGTCGGTGTGGAAGCAGAAGAAATTTATAACTTCAAACCGGGTACCAGTGTATCTGCTTTAGCGCATGATCTTGAAAAGAAAAAAATTATTTCCAATCGCATGTACTTTTCTATCTGGGCCAGGATTACCGGGAGTGCTAGAAAACTAAAAGCGGGTGAATACCTGATTAGCCCTGATTTAAATACTTTGCAATTATTTACCTTAATGCAAAAAGGTAAAGTTCGCCTATATAGCTTAACCCTGGTAGAAGGTTTAACTTTTAAACAAATGATGGCACTGGTGAATAACTCGGAAAATCTAACACATCATTTGCTTGAGTTGGATAATCAACAGATCATGCAGAAAATTGGTCATGGGGGGGAGCATCCTGAAGGTCGCTTTTTCCCTGATACCTACCGTTTTCCAAAAGGCATGAGTGATGTTGATCTGTTAAAAAAAGCTTATCAGGAAATGCAAAACCGTTTAGCAATTGCCTGGCAACAGCGTGATAAAGAGCTGCCTTTAAAATCAGCATATGAAGCATTGACCCTGGCATCTATTGTTGAAAAAGAAAGTGCAATTGCAGAAGAGCGAACACGCATAGCGGGGGTGTTTGTAAATCGCTTACGCAAGGGTATGCGTTTGCAAACAGACCCTACGGTTATTTATGGAATTGGAGATAAATACAAAGGTAATATACGTTTTAAACATTTGCGTACTGATACCCCTTATAATACCTACACAAGAAAAGGTTTACCGCCAACACCGATTGCTATGCCGGGACAAGGTGCATTAGACGCAGTCAGTCACCCGGATGCAACTGAATATATTTATTTTGTTGCGATGTCAGATAAATCTGGTAGACATATATTCTCTACCACATTAAAAGATCATGAGCATGCTGTTGATGTGCATCAGCGTAAACGGAAAAAGAAAGCAAGATGATTAAAAAACCATTATTTATTACATTGGAAGGCACGGAAGGAGTAGGTAAAACTTCAAATATGGAGTTTATTAAATTCACACTTAAAGATAATGGCATAGATTTTATTGAAACCCGAGAGCCCGGTGGTACCCCATTAGGGGAAGCATTACGTGTAATGTTGCTCGGCGAAGATTTTAAAGGTATGTCAGATGATACAGAGTTAATGTTAATGTTTGCGGCACGTGCAGAGCATGTCGCATGTGTTATTAAGCCTGCACTTGAAAAGCAGCAATGGGTTTTGTGTGATCGCTTTACCGATGCAACCTATGCTTATCAGGGTGGTGGGCGCCAACTGGATATGCAAAGAATTCAGGGGCTGGAAAATTGGGTATTAGGTGATCTACGGCCTGATTTGACAATATTGCTTGATGCACCCATATCGGTTGGGCGTGAACGAGCAGGTAAGCGTAGTACCCCCGATCGTTTTGAGCAGGAACGGGATGCTTTTTTTAATCGGGTCAGGGATACTTATCTTGCACGTGCTAATGCAGAACCTGAAAGAATAAAAGTAGTTGATGCCTCGGGGGATCTACAATCTGTACAGCAACAGATTCAACATGTTTTGAGTCATTTGATATAGCTAAGCCTGGTAATTCTGGGAGTAGCTCGGAGGCAGCGATGTGTAGTCCGGGGTTGCGCTATTCAGATATTTTTCTCGTGTACAGGTCGGGTAACTGTACTTGATCTTACAGTGGTATCTACTATGCTTTAAGTGTTTAGTTTTTCTCCCGCAATGAGATACCAATATGCCAGTTCGTCTATTTGACCTTTTAACCTCTACATTAAAATCTGCGTATCTTCTATTGTGTTTAGCGTATTTAATGCCACAGCTATGCCAGGCATCAGAAAAATCCGTAATTCGTTTTGGCGTGTTATCCATCGCTCAGCCATCGAGAATTTTTTCAAAATGGCAGCCCTTTGCTGATTATATGGGTATGAAACTAAAGCAGCCAGTGGAGATTGTTGTACCTCGGGGCTTTGGTAAAATGAAGAAAGCGATTGCTGAGGGTGAGGTGGATTTCTTTTATATCAACTCACATGTGTTTTACCGTTTAAAGCAGAAAGGTAAGGCGGTCGCAGTTGCGCAAATGCAGAATATTACAGGTCAGACTACAACTCGTAGTGATATTTTTGTTAAACGTGATAGTGACATTAAAAGTGTTTCCGATTTGCAAGGTAAAAATATTGCGTATATAAGCCCAATGGGTGCAGGTGGCTATCTGGCACCCCGTGCATTTTTATATAAATCAGGCCTGGAAAGTGGCATCGAGAGTAAAGAAAGTTTTACTAAGAATCTGTCAAATTCAATTCATGGAGTGTTACTAGGTGATTTTGATGCTGCAACCATGTGTGGTGTTAATTACAAGCTTATGAGTAAAAAAATCGAAACGGGTGAATTAAAGGTGATTGCAGTAAGTGATCCCTATCCTGAAAATATAATCGGTGCCCGTGCAAATTTATCTGTAGAACTAATTAAGCAGTTTCGTGATGAGTTATTAAGTATGCCGAAAAACACAGAAGGTGCGACATTACTCGATAAAATGCAAAGCATGAAGATTAAGTCATTTGTAAAATATGATGATGAAGTAGAAGAGCTTACTAAGGAATTATTAAAAACAGGTCATATTTAAACCTGGAAAAATCAGTTGACTGCACATTTATAGCGCAATCTCTTGATGCACCTGGTAAATTCAAAAATCTGTTTATCACCAATAAGGTGGTAGAAAATTGCTCCTGCATTTTCTACATACCCACCATCCATGGTGATAACCTCGCATTTTTTGAATTCACTATGTACATCAAGAGTCTACACTCTAAATGTGCGGTCTACTGATTTTTCCAGGCTAAATAGTTTATTTTATAATTGACTATTGCCCTGAAATAACCTTTTTATAATAACAGGAATAGTATAATAAATTTTTTATGAATCTGGGGATTTTTTATCGTCTATTGTTAAGCCTTACACTGTTGTTTTTAATAAGCACCGGGTTTATGGCTTATAGTCTTATTAATGAAGTAAAAGATGCATATGAGGAAGCCAGGTTGCATCAGGCGCATACTATGACGTTTGGTCTTGCTGAGGGTAGTCTTGATGCTCTGGCTGTTAGTGACTATGAATTAATCGAGGGCTGGCTGAGGGGAACAAAAGCTATTGATGACTTTGCTTATGCATATTTAAGTAAAGCTAATGGGATAATTATCTCCCATACCGATTATGAATTAGTAGCTAGACAAGTAGAACCTTTAGGTGACCTCTCTTCACCCGTTATAAAAAAAATGATTTATTTAAATCGCCCAGTCATAGAAGTTGTTCATCCAGCATATCTGGGTAACAGGCATATGGCTAATGCGCATCTGGCTTATTTTATTGATTCGAAATCTTTTTACTCAGAAGATATTATTCTTAAAGTAGTTGGTCTTCTTTTTATTATCTTAATTATATTATCTCTGTCGACGTTTTTTATATTACGTTGGGTTCTCAAGCCAGTCGAATACCTGGCAAATGCAATGCAGAAAGTTACCCTGAATAAAGATTACAATGCCCGCGTTAGGATGTATGGAAATGATGAGATAGGCTTATTAATTAGTTCATTTAATAATATGCTTGATCAAATTAAGCAGCGTGATACAGAATTAATTACCCAGAAAGAACAAGCATTAAAATCGGCAAATGAGGCAAAAGTCTTTGCTCACGAAGTTTCTTTAACAAATAATGAGCTTGAAAGTGAAATTTCAGAACGTGTAAAAGTTGAGTATGAACTTAAAGAGTTGAGTGAAACGCTTGAGCGGCGAGTAAAAGAGCGTACACGTAAGCTGGAAGAGCTTAATAAAATAATAAGTGAAGTGTCTCGAAGTGCGGGAATGGCAGAAATTGCTAACGGTGTGTTGCATAATGTAGGTAATGTTTTAAATAGTGTAAATATATCTTCTTCCATAATTAGGGAGCAGTTGTGTAATACAGGAACTAAAAATTTAGTTAAATTAGTTGAAATGATTGAAGAGCATAAAAATCACTTAGGTGAATTTATATCAAATGATGAGAAGGGTGTGCAAATACCTGTATTTTTAAAGTTGCTATCAGATAAGCAAAAAAAACAGGAAAGTGCTTTTTTTTCAGAATTGGATTCACTTGATAAAAACATTCATCACATTAAAAATATAATTACGATGCAGCAGTCTTATTCGGGTGGTTTTGGTGTTTCAGAGCATGTTAAAATGTCTGATTTAATTGAAGATGCAATTAAAATTAACATGAGTAGTTTGGATAATTTCAATATAGAGGTGGTTAAAAAATTACAGGATATTCCAGGTTTACATATTGATAGGCATAAGATTTTGCAGGTAGTAATAAACCTGATTAGTAATGCTGCAAATGCACTTGTTGATTCTGATAATAATAAAAAATTAATCATCATTTCTTTAACTGAAGTTGATGATGTAGTTTCTGTGGAGGTTAAAGATACAGGTGTTGGGATTTTAGATGAAGATATGCAGAAATTGTTTCAATATGGTTTTACAAAACGAAAAAATGGTCATGGTTTTGGCTTGCATAATAGTGCTTTGATTGCAAAAGAGCTTGATGGAGAAATAACAGTTGAAAGTGCAGGTTTAGGAAAAGGGGCCAGTTTTAAATTTAGTTTTAACAGAGGTGATTAACAGTTAACACGCTTTAACGCACGGGTTAATTATTATAGTTAGAGTGGTGCTTTTTTTATGAGCCTGTAAATTAATTCAGATTAGCGGTATAAGTTATTAAAGTTTCATAACTTAAGACAAATTAGATGGAGATTTACGTGAGTAAATAGTAATATTTTAGATTCTTATGCTATCGCTACTTTTTAGGTACTAACTAGCAAGTAGATTCCACGCTTTAAATGTATTTATGTGAATTAGTTTTATGATTTATCCCTGGCAGCAACCCCAATGGCAAAAAGTGCAACAGCAACAACGTGTGGGTAAGTTACCCCATGCGCTGTTAATGCTCGGCTCACAAGGCCTGGGTAAGCTGGACTTTGCATTGCATCTGGCCCATGGCCTGTTATGTAATACGCCGAATGAGCAGGGGGGGGGCTGTGGGGAGTGTGCGGCCTGTAAACTGATCGCTGTTGATACTCACCCGGATTTGTTTATATTGCAGGCTGATGAGCGGGGTAAAGCAATTAAGGTAGATGGTGTGCGCGAGCTATCCAGTAAGTTGAATCTGACCAGCCAGTATGGTGGTTATAAGCTTGCAATCATTGTTGATGCCCATGATATGAATATTAATGCATCCAATAGTCTGCTAAAAACCCTGGAAGAACCCCCCAGTGAAACGCTGCTTATACTGATTAGTTCTAACCCGCAAAAACTACCCATTACGGTTCGTTCCCGTTGTCAGGCTATTATGTTTAATACACCAGACACACAACAGGCATTAAGCTGGTTACAGAGTCAGAACACTCAACAGGCGGATGCGTTGCTTAATCTGGCCCATGGTGCGCCTTTGCTAGCGTTAGAGCTACAACAAAATGATTTATTAGATCATCATAAGCAGCTGATATCTGCACTGCTTGGTGTAGCTAAAAACCAGCCAGTTATAGAGCTGGCGGAGCAGTTACATAAATTGCCCTTAAATTATTTGCTTAACTGGTTATTTGACTGGGTTCAGGATTTAATTAAACTGCATCAATGTGGTGATTCAGTGCAGCTTGTTCATATAAAACAACAATCTGAGTTAAAGCAGTTGGCGGCTCGTTCGACTTTACAGGGGCTTTATGATTATCTGGATCAACTGGTTAAGAACAAACAAGTGCAATCAATTCCATTGAATACTCAAATGTTGTGGGAAGATTTGCTATTATCATGGTACAAAATACTGAAACGGGTTTAAAACATGGCAGCAGGCGGCGCTCCAAGACAGGGCATACTTTCATTAACCATCAAGGATAAGGCGGCACTTTATGCTGCGTATATGCCATTTATTACTAATGGCGGTCTGTTTATTCCCACCACTAAATCATACGGACTGGGTGAAGAAGTGTTCATGCTTTTGACCCTGATGGATGATAAAGAACGTCTGCCGGTCGCGGGTAAAATTGTCTGGATTACACCCCCCGGTGCCCAGGGTAATAAATCTACCGGTATTGGTGTGCAATTTGGTCCCCAGGATAATGGCCAGACGCGAACCAAAATTGAAACCTATCTTGCCGGCGCTCTAAAATCAGACCGTACTACCCACACTATGTAAGTCATAGTTGTAAGTTAGAAGTCGTAAGTCAAAGCGGTACGCCGCAGGCGTTGTGTTTTTTGACTTACGACTTCTGGCTTATGACTTAAGGCTTTCATTTATGTTTATCGACTCCCACTGCCATTTAGATCGAATCAATCTAAAAGATTTCGACAATGATTTTAAGCAGCTTCTGGAGATAATCCAGCAGGCTAAGGTTGAGCGTATGCTCTGCGTATCAATCAGCCTGGAAGAGTATCCGGCTATGAAGGCCCTGGTTGCAGATCACGATAATATCGATATTTCCGTGGGAGTGCACCCCTGTGATACCCGGGATGAAATCGTTAAACTCCAGCAACTCATCGAACTGGGTGCCGATCCAAAAGTTATTGCCATTGGTGAAACCGGGCTGGATTACTATTATTCCAAAGAAACCCGAGAACAACAGCTATCGAGCTTTAAAGTGCATATGCAGGCAGCAAATGAGCTGGATAAGCCGGTGATTATTCATACCCGTGATGCCCAGCAGGACACCCTGGAGATACTTAAAGAGGGTGATGTAGCGTCCTGTGGTGGTGTATTGCATTGCTTTACAGAAAGTTGGGACATGGCACGTCGGGCACTGGATATGGGGATGTATATTTCATTTTCAGGTATTGTGACCTTTCGTAATGCAGCAGCGCTTCGTGAGGTTGCTCAACAGGTGCCTGATGATCGTTTTTTAATTGAAACCGACTCTCCCTATCTGGCCCCCGTGCCACACCGAGGTAAGCAGAACCACCCCGGTTGGGTGGGGCATGTAGCCGAGTGCCTGGCAGAGGTGCGGGGTAATGATGTGCAGGGCATAGCTGAATTAAGCAAAGCGAATTATCTACGTTTATTTAATTTGTAGACTCTCTTTGAGGTAAATATCTATATTAATTCCCCTGGAAGATATCTTCTGTAAAATCCAGGTGCATATTTACCAGGTTAAAGCGATAAGAATCAATTGTGCAACTATATAAGCTTTTAGGGTATTTAAGCGTTTATTAATGTTATAATTCGCCGCGAATTTTACTTGAGCGGTTTTACACACATGAAATATGACATTTCACCTGAAGATATCAAAAAAGCCCGTGTTCCCCATGAAGTCTTTTTAACCAACCTTATCTTCAACCATGTTCTGGTCTTTGTGGCCATTATGAGTGCCAGCTCTCTGACTCACTTTATCGTAGTTATCCCCATTTTCTCAGTTGCCAGCCTTGTGTACTTGTTTTGGGGGGCGCAGCGAGCTAAAACACGGGCCAGCTGGTATGTGAATGGGCACTGGCAAATTGCTGCTCGTCGCAGTCGTTTTTTTCTGTTAGTGCTGATTATTATGGGAAGCATTTTTAGCATTATCTATATGGTCTCTGGTGGTGAAATGCGACCCCAGCACTGGGCTTTGGGTGGAGCCGCTTTTCTACCGACCATGGTGAGTATATTGGGCCTGATTATTTTTGAATCAGAATCATTGCATCAGGCGAAAAGTGCCACGCTACCGGATTGGGTAAGTGAGCGATTTCCTGAAAATGCCCTTAAACCAATTCAGGAGTAAGGTTTAGCCATGGGCAAGTATGTATTTCCTGGCGTCTTGGGTGCAACTATCCTGGCCTTGATGTTAGGTGTGTATTTATCATCATTAAAAGAGCCGCAAATAAATCATGAGGGATTTCCCTGGCAAGTAGAAAACCTGTCTACGGGGCATACCCGGATTTTTGGTTTAACCATTGGGCAATCTACTCTGGGTGAAGCGGAGCAGTTATTTAAAGAGCTATCTGAAATAACATTATTTGCACCACAGCAATCAGCTGCGGTTATTGAAGCTTTTTTTAGTGAAGTTAAACTTTCTGGCCTTAAATCTAAAATGGTGATGACGATTGATTTATCGACAGATGAAATTCAGGCCATGTTTAATCGCGGTACACGTATTTCAACCTTAGGCAGTGGTACTCGTAAAGTGACCCTGTCAGGTGAAGATGCAATACGTGTGCGTCAATCTGCTATTGCATCAATTACTTATTTACCATCAGTTAATCTGGATGCAGGGTTAATCGAAGATCGCTTTGGTCAACCAGCTGAAAAAATAGCCGATACAGAAAGTGATGCGGTCCATTGGTTATATCCAAAAAAAGGTGTAGATATAGCCTTGAGTGAAACAGATAAAGAAGTTATTTTATATATCATGCCTGAAAATTTTGATAGTCTGGTGAAGCCACTACAAAAGCCTGTTATCAAGAAGTAATTTATAATAATAAAATTGCATAGGAGCCTCCAGAAGTGAGCGCTAACACCACCCTCCCTAATATCGAAGCCGTAAAAAACTACCTTCTACAATTACAGGCAAATATTTGTAATGCACTCACCGAAGAAGACGGTGGAAAAACATTTGCAGTAGATGAATGGCAACGTGAACTAGGCGGTGGAGGTAAAAGTTGCGTATTGGCAGAGGGTGACGTTTTTGAAAGCGCCGGCATTAATTTTTCCCATGTGTTCGGTGGTAAATTACCCGCATCCGCAACAGCACATCGTCCCGAACTGGCGGGCAGGTCATTTCAGGCCATGGGGGTATCATTAGTTATTCATCCTAAAAACCCCTACATACCCACATCACATGCCAATGTACGTTTTTTTATCGCCGAAAAAGAGGGCGAAGAGCCGGTTTGGTGGTTTGGTGGTGGTTTTGATTTAACGCCTTATTACGGCTTTGAGGAAGACGTAAAATACTGGCACCAGGTATCTAAAAAAGCCTGTGATCCATTTGGAGAAGATATCTATCCCAAATATAAAAAATGGTGTGATGAATATTTTTATTTAAAACACCGGGATGAACCACGGGGGGTTGGTGGTTTGTTTTTTGATGATTTAAATGAATGGGGTTTTGAGAAAAGTTTTGCCTTTATGCAAAGTGTGGGCGACCACTACATTAAGGCTTATCGACCCATTGTTCAAAAACGTAAAGCCATGGAATTTGGTGAACGTGAGCGAGATTTTCAATTATATCGCCGGGGGCGTTATGTTGAATTTAATTTGGTTTATGACCGTGGCACATTGTTTGGATTGCAATCCGGTGGACGTACTGAATCTATACTCATGTCGATGCCGCCGAATGTGCGCTGGCGTTATAACTGGCAACCGGAGGCGGGTAGTGCGGAAGCAGAGTTGTATGAAAAATATTTAAAACCGCAGGACTGGGTTTGATATTTTGAGCGATTTGTGAGGTCTATTATAACGGTTACTCGTATGATTCATCGTGCTTGGGGACAGGTCTTGTTTTTTTAAGCCCTGTTCCCAGTTGTGAGACTATCAAGATTTGTGCGGGGTCGTTCATCGCACTGTCCATCAGATCGGAATTACCACATGGGACAGAGTCTGAACTATCCCCACGAAATAATCATTAAAATCAAAAGATAAAAGCATTTTTCCGCAAATGAACGCAAAGTTTGTGCTTGTGTGCCTGCGGCGCACTGCACCCTATGATAATGATTTTGCTTTTATTTGCGTATATTTGCGTATATTGGCGTTCATTTGCGGAAAAATAATCTTTTTGCTTTTTAATGTTTTCGGAGGATAGCTCAGGGACAGAGCGCAAAAAGCAGCGGTTTGTCCCTGATGGAGATGTATCATAATAGAATAAATATTTACGTTTAAATTTTTTGTAATGTATTCTGATCCGTGTGATGAAAAATCGCGTCATTAACCGGAATCCATAGCTGGGTATCTTCCTTGTAAGTAAAGTTATCACCCTGAATATCTACATCCAGTACATACTTTTCAGTTTTATAGGTTTCATCTAAATATTTATTAGATAATATGCCATAGGTTTCAGAGCCAACTTCAGCTTCTAAATGAAAGCTTTTACTGTCTACTTCAGCATCGCCTCCCGCATTAATTAATACACCACGGGGCACCATAAAGCAGCGTAAAACCTGTTTTTGATCTTCGCCGCCATCCCATAACCAGTAGCCCACCTCTTCATGAAAAGCATCGGTTTCACCTAAACGCCAGGCGGTCATTGAATAGCGCAAACCATATAATGCCTGTGGGCCGTTATTGACAGGTCCCAGGGGTTCAAATACAACGCGTTCACGGTATTTTGTTTTGGTTTCCTGGCTTTTAATTCTTGATATATCAATACCCTTATCCCCCTCCCAGGTGCCTGCAAGGGCTGCCAGTGGGCCAAGGTTTTCTATGATTTCATTGCTCATAATTTTCTCCCGATGGGTATATTATTTTTATAGTCTATTAACCATAGAAGATAGCTGGGCAGATTTCTAGCACCCTGTCAGATAAGGCTTGATCTTTTTTTAAAGTTTCTCTATTCTTTCTCTAGTGAGAATGTTTAGAGAATATTTTGATGACCCATAGCCAGCAACGTACCCTGGATTTTATTCAGGCTTATATTTTAAGAAATGGACATGCACCCACTTATCCAGAAATAGCAGAAGGTATAGGCATACAGTCTCAGGGCACGGCACATCGTTATGTTAAAACCTTGCTCGATATGGGCTACCTGCTAAATGAAGAGGGGATCCATCGGGGGCTGCGCCTGCCAGATGAGGAAATGGAGCAGGGCATGTCGATCCCCCTGTTAGGTAAAATTGCCGCGGGCCAGCCGATTGAGGCGATTGCCGGTTACGATGGTATTAATTTAAACCAGATGTTCGGTGGTGAAAACCGTTATGCACTTAAAGTGGATGGTGAATCGATGATTGAGCTGGGTATTTTAGATGGTGACACGGTGGTGATCGAGTCTTGCAATACGGCATCTAAAGATTCTGTTATTGTAGCGTTAATAGATAATTATGAAGTAACCCTGAAAATTTATCGCCCACTATCCCATGGGCGCATTAAGCTTATACCCGCTAATTCAGCTATGGAGCCAATGGTGTATTCGGCGGATCGAGTGCAAATACAGGGTGTGTTGGTGGGTACTTTGCGCACCTATTAATTCTGGATAAGTTTTCTGCGTACACTTGTCGTGCTCGGGGACAGGCGTAAAAAAACACGTCAGTCCCCGATGGAGATACTCCTTAAAACGACGAAAGCGAGCCGGGTAAGCTTTTTCTTGTGATTTTTTTCTAAAAGCCGTACAATTCGCGCCCTGAGATTCTGTGCATGCACAGTTCCTTTTAACTCCTTGCTCTACTGGCAGCGCTATGGATACCTCCATAAGCTGTTTAAACAGAGGGCATTAACCGTAGGGAGCATACAATGCGTCATTACGAAATAGTGTTTTTGGTCCACCCTGACCAAAGCGAACAAGTGCCAGCGATGATCGAACGCTATAAAGGCATTATTGAATCAAAAGGCGGTAAAATCCACCGTTTAGAAGATTGGGGCCGTCGTCAGCTGGCTTATTCAATCAATAAAATCCATAAAGCCCATTATGTTCTTATGAATGTCGAGTGCGGTAACGAAGAAATGGCTGAGCTAGAGTCTGGCTTTCGTTTTAACGATGCAGTTCTGCGTAATATGGTTATCAAGTGCAAAGAAGCAATTACTGAACAGTCTCCTCTGATGAAAGAAGAAGAGAACAAGAAGTCTGATAGCCGTGGCTCTGATAAGCGTGAAGACAAAGATGATAGCGGTGATAACCTGGAAGCGGATGAGTTAACTGAGTCTGAACCTGCTGCGGAAATTGCTCCTGAAGCAGACGCTGCTGAATAATTAAGAGGATATTAAAGATGGCATATTTTCGTCGTAAAAAATTCTGTCGTTTCACTGCTGAAGGTATTACACAGTGTGACTACAAAGATTTAAACCTGCTGAAAAACTTCATTGGTGAAACAGGTAAAATTGTACCTGCTCGTATCACAGGGACTAAAGCAAAATACCAGCGTCAGGTAACAACTGCAATTAAGCGTGCGCGCTATCTTGCCTTGCTGCCATACACTGACCAGCACTAACCCACACAAAGTTTTACAGAGGATTAAGTAATGGAAATTATTCTATTAGAAAAAGTTGATCGCCTGGGTAAGCTGGGTGATGTAGTTAATGTTAAGAACGGTTTCGCGCGTAACTTTTTGTTGCCATTTGGTAAAGCAAAAATTGCAAATGAAGCGAATGTTAAAGAGCTGGAAGAGCGCCGCGCTGAACTTGAAGCGAAAGAAGCTGAAACACTGGCTACTGCAACAGCGCTTAAAGCTAAGCTTGATGAGATGTCTATTAGCATCACTTCTAAGTCTGGTTCTGAAGGCAAGTTGTTTGGTTCTGTAGGTAATGCTGACATAGCCGAAGCGATTGTTGCTGCCGGTGTTGATATAGAAAAGAAAGCAGTTCGTCTTCCTACAGGTCCTATTCGAAGTGCGGGTGAGTATGAAATTGATTTACATTTACATACAGATGTTAATGCACAGGTCAAGCTGACGATTATTGGTGAAGAATAAGTTTTAAGCTGGTCACCAAAAAACGTTTCAACAGCCGGGCAATGCCCGGCTGTTGTTGTTTAGGGATGTTAAAAATGTTGTGAATATAAAAAATTAGAATCTAATTTCATTTTTTCTGACAGGCAGAAGTAAAAGAATGTAGAGGGTGTTACCGGGCCCATCGTCGGTGGGGGAATATTACAACAAATGCAAGTACCGAGACCCTGATGGGCTTTAAAGGCGATATTAAGCAGCATCTATCGGGTAATTGGCAGATGAATTACGCAATTAGATTTGATTATCATATGGCCGACTGCAACGTTACAGGCCTGGTGAGCAATACCAGCACAAAATTGATGACTACGTTCTCTATGGTGCGCTTCTAAGTATAGAAAGAAAATTTTAGTAATATTCAGGAAAACTAAAAATTTATTAACTATTATTAAATGGCAGATTAGACTCCTGCAAAGCTATTGGTCATAGCTTGAAGTGGCGCATAAGAGAATCTCTTGTGCGCCTTTTAATGCTAAATTAATTCATGCAGTGATGCAGTGTGGTGTTTTTGAGTGCTTTCTAAAAACTAATATTAATCAAGTGTCTGAATGTATTGAAATAAAATTATCAATGTGTCAGGGGTTGTCACCATGCATCGCTTCATACATTGCAAGGTATTCAGTTTCCATGGAACTGAATTCATCCTGTAATTGAGCGTGAGCGACATCTTTTTTAATTATTTCTTCTTCTAATTCGCTAATTTTGGTTTTTAAAGTAGTAGTATCTTCATCATCAGTGGATGCGTCTTCAGGCTCAGCAGAATCATCTGCGGATGACTTAAGTCGATCGTTTTCTTCTTCAAGAATTGCTATGCAACTCATCATTTCCTGGGAGGTGCGAGAAAAGCCCTGTATGGTTTCCCTGAGTTTTTCAGCCTGCGATGCATCAATTTCCAGTGATTCAATGGTGTCGATTAGTTGTTTTATTTTACCTTCCTGTTGTTCTACAACTTCTTTCATTTGCTCAAGGTCGAGGGTTGATTCGTTCTCATCAGTATTGTCGTTGTCATCCTCTTTAAAGAGGTGGTCGTGACGGGCACTCATTTTATCGACTTCTTCCTGGAGTCGGTTATTTTCCATTTCCAGCACTTCCATGCACATTTTTGAGTCATTAAGTTGTCTTTCTATGGCTTGTATCTGTTCGTTAAGTGCTTTCAGGAGTTCAGATTCTTCGGGGAATTCATCGGCAGCGTTTTTCATTGCCTTTTTCATGCTACTTAAGGCATTTTCCTGTTCAAAAATGATGTCTTTTAACTTGTTGACTTCACCATCAATTTTTTCCCCCTGGATTTCAATGTGAAAAACTTTTTCTTTGCTTTCTGCTGCTGGGTTGTCAGGCGTGGTTGATTCTGATGATGCCACTTCTGTGTTTGATAATTGCTCAAGCAGATTTTTCATTCCATCGTAGATACTTTCCCAGAAATGTATTTCATGTTCTGATTTTTCTGCGGCAGATTTTTCCATAAGTAAAAACTGACTGCGTATTTGTAATAAATTACTTTGTGTTTCATCGGGTGCTGGAGATTCGTCTTCTGTTTCATCGTTATCATCACTCGTGTCTTCTGAATCGGCAATATCTTTTTCAATGTTTTGTTGCTGTTCAGTTTTGCCGGTGTTGCGTACTATAGCCTGCTTAAGAAAATCTATATAACTATTTTCCAGCTCAATAGCATCTGGTTTATCTTCTGCCGGCTGGATTGTTTGCTCATCTGCCGTTATTTTTGATTTACGTAAAAGAATAATACCCAGGGTAACACTTATACCTAAAAAAATAAGTAGGGCTTCAGCAGTAATCAATATATATAGTAATGGGATTTGCATTTTCTGTTTTATTTTTTATCTTTTTTTTGAGGAGCTGGTTTTTTGTTTTTGAAATGTTTATATATTAAAAATCCGTTCAACCCCAGAAGAATTAATATTACATTTGCTATTCCGAAATAAATTAAAACCTCTGATGTGTTATCTTCTTTTAATTCATCAGGTACAGAAGGTGGGTCTTCAGTACTTGCTTCTGGTTCTATGGAAGCTGTTACAGGCTCAGGTTCAGGTTCAGGTTCAGGTTCAGGTTCAGGTTCAGGTTCTGTTGGCATGGTGTTTCTGAAAGAAAAAAATTGTTGACGCTGAAAAGTGCTTGACCTGGCAATAATGGTAGCAGAATAAATACCATCCATTTCTGGTTTAAATCGAGCTATGAATTCACCCTGGCTATTAACCGGTTCTATTGGAAATGTTTCTATGATTTTATCAGGATGTTCTACTTCTAGAGTGACTTCCATGTGTTTTAAAAGTGCCTGGTTAGCCTCGGTTTCTTCGTTGTGTTCGAGCCAGGATTTAATAACTATTTCAGGCTGGTAACTGTCTTTATCAAATTCAAATTGAGTGCGTAGTTTTACATCAGTTATAATGTAGGCACGGTTATCGTCATCACTAAATAAAATTTTCCATTCACCTTCATCTGGTTTTTTAATTGTTATCATGTCGAAGCTTGTAGAGACAAACCATTTTATTTTTTCAGACTTGAAGGCTGAGTTTATTTTTTCATTGTTGGGTTTCTGCAAGTATATTTGGCTTTTTTCTGATGCTTTGTTTGCAATGATGGTAATTTCATTAATGCTGGGGTCGACAATGAATTTGTTTTCATTCAGTGGCAACATATCCGGTTGCTTGGTTTGTTCAAATATTTTGCTGAAAACTTTGTGTAAAACTTCATCGCTAGCAGCTAATGCATAACGACCGTCTGTTGCCTCTGCAATTTCCTGTAGTAATTTCTGGTCAGATGCTTCGGTGAATGCAATGCTATAAATTTTGATGTTGTGTTCTATAAGTTGGGGTAGTAAGTCTGCAAAAATTTTCTCTTTCAGTTGAGCCGATTTTTCCGCATCCCCCATATCCATTTGTCCATCTGACATTAATATGATTATCGGGTCTCTATTGATCTGATCACTTTCTTTTAAAAACTCAATGCCTTTTGCTAAAGCGGAGTGAATATTGGTGTGCATGCCTTTGTGAGAAATTTTATCTGTTGCTCGTAATGCTAGTTTGAGCTGTTTATCATTTTCCAGTTTTGTGAGGTAGGTGATTGGCCAGGCCTGACTGCTAAAGCTGACAACACTGAGTCGATCCTGTTTGCCCAGGAGCGAAATAAATAATTTGGCAGCGGGTTTACGTAGTTGTTTTGGATCTGTTTGCTTCATGCTACCTGAGCTGTCCATGACAACAACTGCATCAAGGGGTAATTTTTCCTGGTTTAGTTGATTTTCAGCGCATATGAATGGGCTAGCCAGAACTGCTGTCAGGCTGAAGAGAATTAAAATGATTCTATTAGGTCTTATATCTGGCACAGATAATGCCCGTTATTTAATGTTTGTATTATACGAAGGGGTATCTTCTTAATGAAAAGTTAAGCAAATACTCCTAAGCTCTTCATTTTATTGTAGTACATAAATAGAGAACTGTTTTAAGCTTATAGGTTTACACAGGGGAGGCGTTACAGTGTAACGCTTAAACCGGGGGGGGCTTGACCTTATATTTAATTTAAATATTCAAGTATGGTTGATTTCAGGCTTTCCATTGACGAGTCATCTAGTAAAGGATTGTGATTTTTATCGGTAATATAAAAACTGTCTATTGCCTTTTCTCCAGCCGTGGAAATCTTTGCGTGGTGGATATGAATTTCACATTTGGCAAATGCCCGCGCTATGCTGGCTAACAGGCCAGGGCGATCTCCTGTTACTATGTTTAATACGGTAATATCACTACCGACTAATTGATCAAAGCGAATTTTAGTATCTACAGAAAAGTTTTTCTGGGTACGGCTAAGAAGACGATTTGATGAGCTATTATCACCGATATCATTGAAATTTTGTTGTAGTCGTGATTTTAGTTTATCTGTAATCGCAGACATTCGGTATGCTTCTGTAGGGCTACCACCGCCTTTCTCTAGTACTTTAAAGTTATTGATTGCGAAATTATCATTAGTAATGTTAATTTTAGCGTCGGCTATATTGAGGCAGAGTTGCTCCAGGGTGGAGGCAATGTTGGCGAATAACTGCTCATTTTCTTCGCTATAAATGAATATTTCAGCTTCACCTCGTTGATTAATGCGGGTATTAACTTTAGGTAGGGTCTGTTCTGAATCGAGTAATGTCATGCTATGCCAGTTGATTTCATCCGGCCTGTGATTGATGAAATAATCATCGGGAAAATGTGCCCATAACTCATTTAGCTCTTCAGAAACAACACCGCGTTTTAACAGCATACGCGAGGCAGAGGTGCGTGTTTCATGGGAAATTATCTCCCTTCGAATCGGGTTGTCCAGCCCAGCTCTAATAGCGGATGCAGCTTTATGATATAGATCTGATAGCAGGTTATCTTTCCATGAGTTCCACTGTTTCGGGTTAGTGGCACGAATATCACACATGGTGAGCAGGTAGAGGTTATCAAGGTGGGTAAGGTTACCTACTTCGTTTGCAAAAGCAAAAATAACTTCCGGGTCACTGATGTCTTTGCGCTGAGCAACCATTGACATCAGCAGGTGTTTTTTCACCAGCCAGCCAACAAATTTACTGTCCTCGTCAGATCGACCGTGACTTAGACAGAATTCTTCCGCATCTACAGCCCCCAGATTTGCATGGTTGCCACCACGGCCTTTGGCAATGTCATGGAACAGGCCCGCAAGGTAGAGTAATTCAGGTTTTTCCAGATGATGGAAGATACCACTGGCTAAGGGGTGTTCATGGGCAAAATTGGGCACCGATAAGCGGCGCATATTTCTCACTACGAACAGGGTGTGCTGGTCAACAGTATAGGCATGAAACAGGTCGTATTGCATGCGCCCTACAATTTGCTGAAAAGCGGGAATATAGGCTGCCAATATACCATAGCGGTTCATACGGCGTAGTTCATGGGTAACTCCACGGGTTTGGGTGATAATGTCTATAAATAGCTGTTTTGCGCTTTTAGAGGCGCGAAACGTGTCATCGATAAGGTGGGTGTGTTCACGTACCAGGCGAATGGTGTGTGCCTGTACCCCACGAATCTCCGGGTGTAGCTCCATAATAAGAAAAATTTCTAATAATGAGCTGGGATTTTCAATAAAAACATTTTCATGTCGAGCGGCAATATAGTCATTTACAATATGAAAGCGGCGGTTGATTACAACCGGCTCTTCAAGGGTGTCAGCATATATTATTTCCTGGCGAAACAATTGTAGGAGTAATTCGTTTAGGCGTTCTAGCTCCAGTACGGTGCGGTAGTACTTTTGCATGAACTGTTCAATGGCCAGGTTGTTCTCACCATCTTTATAACCAAAAGATTTAGCCAGTTGCCTTTGTAAATCAAACAACATGCGGTCTTCATGTTTGCCCGTTAGGTAATGTAAATGCGTGCGGATTTCCCATAAAAATGTTTTACATTCAATCAGTGCTTCCAGCTCAACACGTGTTAAAAAGTTATGCTCTGCTAACTCACGAAATATGCGTGTTCCAAAGTGACGCTTGGCGACCCAGCCAATCATCTGCAGGTCACGTAGACCACCGGGATTTTCTTTTATATTAGGTTCCAGGTTATAAGCTGTGTCGCCAAATTTGCGATGGCGCTGGGTTTGTTCATCGAGTTTGGCTTTAAAAAAATCTTTGCTGTTCCAGATATGCTCCGGTCCTGTGGCTTCTACCATGTCTTCGAATAATGATTCATCACCGGTTAGCAGTCGTGATTCCATTAAATTGGTTACTACGGTGATGTCATTTGTTGCCTGTTCAATGCATTCATCAAGGGTGCGCACACTGTGCCCAATATCTAATTTACTATCCCAGAGGAGCATTAGAAACTGCTCAAGCTTCTCTTTGGTATGGGGTGTTTCTTCTTCTTTTAACAGCAACAGGAAATCAATGTCCGAAGCCGGATGAAGCTCCCCACGGCCATAACCGCCGACGGCGATTAAGGCCAGATCCTGATCACAATCTGCAAAATAGATATTAAAAACCTGGATTAATACCTGGTCAATGAAGTTGGCGCGAGCATTGACGATATCCAGGGTAGAGGCACCGGCTTCAAAAGCCTGTTTGATGGCTTTCTGTCCAGACTGGATAGTTTGTTTGAGCAGGTTGAGTAGTTGATCTGGTTGCGATTTCAGTTGGCTACTAAAGTCGTTTTCATTAAAAATATTGAAAGATTGAAGCGCTATATTAGCCATGGGGATCTCTGTGTATCAGGTGGGCTCTTCTTGTTGCCCACTCATTTAGGATTTTATTGGTAAATACATGGGCTATAAATGAGCCCGGCCAGGAATTAGATGGTTTCACCTTCCCGTAATGTTAATACGTCATAGCCCGTCGGTGTAACCAGAATAGTGTGTTCCCACTGGGCAGAGAGGCTGTGATCCTTGGTAACCACAGTCCAGTCGTCCTTAAGAATCTTAACGTGTCGTTTGCCAATATTGATCATCGGCTCAATGGTAAAGATCATGCCTTCCTGCAATGTGACACCGGTGCCGGCTTTGCCATAGTGCATCACCTGGGGATCTTCATGAAAGCCACGGCCTATGCCGTGACCGCAATATTCACGCACTACGGAAAAGCCCCTTGATTCAGCGTATCTCTGTATAACTTCACCAATATCCCCAAGTTGAGTACCCGGTTTAACCAGTTTAATGCCTTCAACCAGGCATTCTCGGGATACATTTGAAATACGGGTGCCCTTGATGGTCGGCTCCCCTACATGGAACATCTTACTGGTATCACCGTGATAGTCGTCTTTAATAACCGTAATATCAATATTAATAATATCGCCTTTCTTCAGCTTCTTTTCGCTGGGGATGCCGTGACACACCTGAAAATTAAGGGAGGTGCAGATAGATTTTGGAAAGCCGTGGTAGTTAAGTGGTGCAGGAATGGCTTTTTGCTTGTTGACAATATGGTCATGGCAGATGCGATCGAGCTCATTTGTCGTGATGCCGGGCTTTACATGGGGTTCTATTATTTCTAAAACTTCCGCAGCTAAGCGGCCCGCGATTCGCATTTTCTCAATTTCTTCCGGTGTTTTTATCAGTATGCTCATATGCTTAAAATGCTTCTGTTTCTTGTCCTGGAAAGGGATTAGGCCTGAATTATAGACGATTTTCAAGATTTCCTTATATTTCTAAGACTTAGCTGTTTAATTTTGATGAGAAATACGCTTTTTATTGTGTAAATTTGGTGGATATGGTATAAAGCCGCCGCACTTAAGTGCAAACGATAATTTTTTTAAATACGCACACATATCATCACCGTGTAACTGGGTGCCTGGCAGGGAAATCTCTGTATCAGGTTGTTACAAGGGGTATGTGGAGGCCTAACCCTAACTGGAGTTAAATTATGGCTAAAGTGACCATGCGTCAAATGCTTGAAGCTGGTGTTCATTTCGGACATCAAACACGTTTCTGGAACCCTAAGATGGCTGAATACATCTTTGGTGACCGTAACAAAATTCACATTATCAACTTAGAAAAAACATTGCCAATGTTCAACGATGCGTTGAATGCGATTAGCAAAATTGCAGCAGCGAATGGCAAAATCTTATTTGTAGGCACCAAGCGTGCAGCTCGCAGCGCAATCGCTGAAGAAGCGGCACGTTGTGGTATGCCTTATGTTAACCACCGTTGGTTGGGTGGTATGCTGACTAACTTCAATACAGTACGTCAGTCTATTCGTCGTCTTAAAGAATTAGAAACCATGTCGACAGATGGTTCATTCGACAAGATGATCAAGAAAGAAGCCTTAAACAAAACCCGTGAAATGGAAAAACTGGAAAAAACACTGGGCGGTATTAAAGATATGGGCGGCCTGCCTGATGCTGTTTTCGTTATCGATACAGGTAATGAAAAAATTGCAGTTCATGAATCAAAAGTTCTGGGTATACCAACCATTGGTGTTGTAGATACAAACAATTCTCCTGATGATGTTGATTACATTGTTCCAGGTAATGATGATGCGATTCGCTCTATCAAGCTTTATATTGAAGCGGTTGCTGATGCAATTATTGAAGGTAAAGCGGCTTCATTAAATATTGGTGCGGCTGAAGTTGAAGATGAAGTTGCAGATAAAAAACCAGCACCTAAGAAAAAAGCTGCAGTAAAGAAAAAAGCTGCACCAAAAGTTAAAGCTGAAGCACCTGCTGAAGATAAATAATCTACAGGGGCAGGCTTAGTCTGTCCTTGTTCTCAGCCACAGAAGAGTAAGGCGAGACAGCAAGCATATTGGGCGGGTTTAAACCTGTCTTTATAAAATAAATATTTAATGAGGTGAATACTATGCAGATCACTGCTGCAATGGTTAAAGAATTACGTGAGCGCACCGGCTCTGGCATGATGGAATGTAAAAAAGCCCTACAAGAAGTAGATGGCGATATGGATACAGCAATTGAAAACATGCGTAAAGCGGGCCTGGCGAAAGCAGACAAGAAGGCTGGTCGCACCGCGGCTGAAGGTTTAGTTGCAATTGCATTGAGCGATGATAAAAAAGAAGCGGCAATTGTAGAAGTTAACTGTGAAACAGATTTCGTTTCCGGTGGTGATGAGTTCAAGACATTCACAAGTGCAGTTGCGCAATGTGTACTGACTAACTCTCCAGCTGATGTTGACGCTTTGAGTGCAATGGCGCTTGAAGGTGGCAAGACGATAGAGGAAACTCGTCAGGCAATGGTTGCTAAAATTGGTGAAAATATTCAGGTACGTCGTTTTGAGCGTAAATCTACAGACGGTGCTTTCGGTTCGTACAACCACGGCATTCGTATGGGTGTTCTGGTCGAGCTTAATAAAGATGACCAGGCGTTAATAAAGGATCTTGCAATGCACATCGCAGCAAGTAACCCTACCTGTGTGAATGAGTCAGAAGTTCCAGAAGAAATGCTGGCAAAAGAAAAAGACATTCTTGTGGCGCAAGCAAAAGAAAGCGGTAAGCCAGATGATATTATCGAAAAGATGATTGGTGGTCGAATTCGTAAGTATCTGGCTGAAATTACTTTAGTAGGTCAGCCATTTGTTAAAGATCCAGATCAGACGGTTGAGAAACTACTGAAATCAAAAGATGCTGAAGTTAAAAGCTTTACCCGATTTGAAGTAGGCGAAGGTATCGAGAAGAAAGTCGAGAACTTTGCAGACGAAGTAATGGCCCAAATCAACGCAACCTAAAAAATAACTGTTCAGCTCACGCCTGTGTGCTCCCAGCTCTGTGTTGGAAAATGGACACTTATTGTAAGCTTACATTTTCCGCCTTGATCTGGAATCACACAGGCGTAACCTGAACAGTTATTTATGATCTGGTTAGTTGATGGAATACTCATGGATGAACTTAAGGCCGGGAAATTTTTCCCGGTTTTTTGTGTGTAAGGGAAGATGAATATATAAGTGAAAATTAATCTCAAGCTGAAACTGAAGCTTGCGATAGGCTGCATAAAAATCATGAATAGTGGACAGAATAATAATGAGCGAATCTAAACCAGTTTATAAACGTGTTTTATTGAAATTAAGTGGTGAAGCTTTACAGGGTTCACAGGAATCGGGTATTGATCCTGATATTATCGCCCGTGTTGCAGCTGAAATAAAACAGATTGTAGATTTAGGTGTAGAAGTTGGCGTTGTTATTGGTGCGGGCAATATTTTTCGTGGTAAAGGTCTGGCTGATGCGGGTATGGATCGTGTGACCGGTGACCATATGGGAATGCTGGCAACCGTGATGAACTGTTTAGCGCTACAGGATGCAGTTGAGCGAGTAGGGCCCAGCTGCCGTGTTATGTCTGCTTTGAGTATCCACCAGGTTTGTGAAGATTATGTACGGCGTCGTGCAATTCGACATCTGGAAAAAGGCCGGGTTGTTATTTTTGGTGCGGGTACCGGTAACCCCTTTTTTACTACGGATAGTGCAGGTGCATTACGTGCAATTGAAATTGAAGCAGATGTCTTAATGAAAGCGACCAAAGTTGATGGTGTGTATGACTCTGACCCAATGAAAAATCCGGATGCTAAACGATTTGAAACATTAACTTATGATGAAGTGCTGGTTAAAAAACTGGCGGTAATGGATGCCACTGCAATTGTTTTATGTAAAGAACAAAATATGCCACTACGCATTTTTAATTTGAATGAAGCCGGTG
>Ga0316207_10001627_pt1 | contig 26547 bp, 32 predicted proteins | sample 6weekpyrite_MG_FD_204943 | JGI IMG/M metagenome (GOLD analysis project Ga0316207, IMG submission 204943) | Microbial mat bacterial communities from mineral coupon in-situ incubated in ocean water Damariscotta River, Maine, United States -... | ecosystem: Environmental > Aquatic > Marine >... | reverse complement strand
ATCGTCAGCGCGCCACTGGCGGACGCTGCGCTGCAGCTGCGTGCGCTGATCGCGGCGCGCGAGGAGAACCGCGATCTTGTGCTGATGGGCGCCTATCGAGCGGGATCTGACGTATTGCTCGACCGTGCGCTCGACCGATCTGCGGCAATTGACGCGTTTCTGAGGCAGTCGCGCGGCGAGGTGAGCGAACTTGCGGCAAGCTTTGATGCCTTGAATACGCTGATGACCGCGGATGAATGAACATCGTCGCCATAGCCGTTTCGAACGGCAACTTACGCTGGCGAAAATCGCGAGGCGAGATGCGATGGCCGCTCTTGCCGAGGCTTTGGCAGCTGAGAACAAGAGTGCAGATCTTGCGCAGCGAAGCCGCGCATTACTGCGCGAATATGAAGCGCGCGGCGAAATTCCCAGCGGCGGCGCGCTGCGTGAACACGCAGCTTTTGTTAGCTCGCTGCAAGGGGTGGCGGATCAGGCAGAAGATGCACGTAAGGACGCAGGCGATCAGGCACGCTGGCAGGTCCAGACGCTGGCCGCAGCAGAGACACGTGCTGCACGGCTTGAAACCAGGCTCGAAACGGCGCGGCGCGAGTTGGCTGCGCTCCATGACAAACGCGAAAGCTCTCAAACGCCCGCAATGGCACGCAAGTTGCAATCTTCATCCGGAAAGACCGGCAAACCCTAGTCAGTCACCTTAGGACACGGAGCCAAAATTGATCACAAGCCCGCTTGATCTCACCGCGAAAATGACCTCGCCGAACTCCGCAATTGCACCGGATATCAAGGCGGGAGAGGGTGAATTTCTTTCATTACTTGAAGTGGTTAGGTCAAATCTACCCGATGGCCCGAGCGTTCAGGCAAAGTTGCATGCCTCCACCGCGCGCATAGAGGATCCTGCCACAGCAGGGTTGTTCGAAAATGATGGTGAGGCAGCGATAGCGCCCTCGACCACGCGCCGCGATTTTGCATCTTTCGGCACCAGCTTGCCGCCGAGCGGTCAGAAACTGCCGCCTGTTACAGGGTCGGTTGCTGATCGCGATGTCGATATCTGGATTGAACCTGTTCCGATTGAAATGGACAAACCCGCGATTGATCGGCCAGTCGGTGCGCGTGACATTGAACTCGTGACGTGGACCTTGCCCAGTGACAAGGTTGGCTCGTCCGGCATGACGCAGACGCAAAGCCCAGCGCTGACATCCTTGCTTGCACCGCCAACACCCCAACCCGTGCAGATTGAAACTGGCAGTGTCGCTGCAGGTGCAGACGAGGCTCGCGCTGCGGTTAGACTAGCCGACACAAGCAATACAGGCGAGCGCAACACAGGCGATCCCAGTGCGGGCGAACGGGTAGAAACTGCAAGACCTATACAATCGATGCCTGCGGCAAATGTGCCTGTGGCGCGGTTTGAGGCGGCACCTGCGCCAGTCGCAACCCCGGTTCCCAGTGCACTGCCGGGCGAAGTTGCTCCTCCCAGCCCGACGACCTCTATTCGCAATGGGCAAACCGGTTCCCCTCAAAAGAGGCCAAGCGAACCTTCGATTGCTCGTCCAATGGTGGCCCAAATGCGCGCAGCTGAACCGATTGGGGCGCAGGCTACAACGCCTGCGACGGCACCACTTGAACAAGCGGAGCAATCCTCAACGCAGGTCCGACAAGGCCCGCCATCTGTTGAAGCAGAGCAGCGACGCTCGAATGGCCCGTACATGCGCGATGATGCGGCCGCAACACGGCGAGATAACTCCATGCCAGAGGTCCCCGAGGCTCAGACGCCCCGAACCCAGCGGCACGATGGCTTGCGTCATGCCCTATCCAGCTCGGTCGATGTGAATGCTCCAGCAGCGACAAGCGGAGCGGCACGGCAAGCGGTGCAGGCTGCGCAGTCCTCACCTGCCGAGATCCCCCCGACAGCCCCTTCGAGAAAAGCTCAGGCAAGCAAGGTGGCCGGACCTGATGCCCTGCCAGACAGGTTGCGCGCCATTTCAAGCCCGCTTGCCGTGGCGAATGGATCGAAAGCCGTTCGAGTTGCTGAGCCAAAAAGGCCAATTGAGCGCACGAAAGCCCTAGAGCCGGGCCAAGGCGTTCCGACAGTTAAGGAGCCAACCGACAAGCGGAGCGCGGCTGCGCCTGATCTGCAAACCGCACCTGCTCAGCCACAACACAGCGCGCCAAGTATCGCTCCCTCTACCCAAGCGCCGAGCGTGGCGCCTATCGCGGCGACACCGCCCACTAGCCCCGTCTCGCCCGCAGTGGCGTCCGCAACAGAGGCCGCAACCAGAGCAGATGGCGGCGCACAGATTGAATCGGCGATCAATCAACTCACCCAAGCGCGCGAAACAGCGCGCAAAGCGCGGCCCGAACTGACCGTTCGCAATCAGGATTTTGGCGCGGTGCGGATGCAGATCGAGACGGCAGGCGCTGATCTACGAGCAACGATTGCCAATCGAGATCCAGCCTTTGTCCCTGCGGTTCAGGCGGCATTGGTTGAACGCGCAATGGGTCTAGTCAGTGAAACCGGCTCGAATGTGTCGCAGCGTGGGGCGGACATGACGAACAATTCGCAATCGGGCCAGAATTCCGCAGCAGGCCAACATGCTCAGTCTGATGGCCGCTACGGGTCTTCCACAGGGTCCGGCCAAGGCTCGTCGCAACCATACCGGGAGCAAACGGGGTCACGAGACGACAACGCGTCTGCAAATGGTTCCCAAAGGCCCGCACAAAGCGGTGATCAGGATCCTGCTGGCGGCGATGTCTTTGCGTGACGCGGGGGCTGTCCCCAGGGAGTTGATTGAGCATGGCTAAAGCAGCCGAAGAGACCGAGGCGGGCGACAAGCCCAAAGGCGGCATGATGAAGATGGTGATCGGGGCAGTGTTGCTGCTCGCGATCGGAGCGGGCGGTGCCTATGGCGCGTTTGCGGCAGGCTTCATCGGTGAAACTGAAGCGTCAGGCCCTGACCTACCCGAATTCGTAGAGAAGGGCGCAGAAGAGCCCTACGCGCTGCCAGAAAACAGCGCGACCAGTGATGCAAGTGGCATTGTCCATGGCGAAGGCGGCAGCGAATACCGCACTGCCTATTACAGTTTCGATGAGACATTCACGTCAAATCTCGCCGATTCGCCTGGCCTGATCCAAGTCGACCTAGCGGTATCGACCCGCCGTGATGGCCGCGTTCTTCTGTGGGTCCAAACCCATGAACTCGCAATCCGTTCTGCAATTCTGGCTCAGCTTGCCGCGACCGCCGAGGGACCGATTTACACGGTCGAAGGCAAGGATGAATTGTCCCAGCGTCTGACGGTCGCGATCAACCAGGTTCTTGAAGAGAATGAAGGATTTGGCGGGGTCGACGCGGTTCATTTCAAGGGATTTTTGGTCCAATGAACATGTCCGCAGCCATGGCTGATAGTTTTGCCGATGCGCGCCCATTGGCGCAGCATTGCGCCGAGCTTACATGGCGCGGGCCTCGCCCGGAGGAACGCACCGAAGCTATTGCGGCGTGGTGCCGCGATCTTGCCAACGAGGTTGCGCAGGAATTGGCGCAGCTGTTCTCTGGCGGGAAATTGAAAGCCAGCCTGCCAGAGCCTGAGTTCCTGCTAGGCAAGGATGTGTTCGAGCGGATCGGTCCGATTGCCGTCAACAGCCTGCTTCGCTGCGGCGATAGCGATCAGACGATGTTGCTCTCTGTTGATCTGGCAACCGTGACCGCGCTTACCGATGCATCGTTTGGTGGCGCTGGCACCGTGCCTAAGGAAGTCCCGCCACAAATGCCGCGCTCGGCTGCGATGTTGGCGGATCAATGCGCATCGATGATTGCCCAGAGCATCGTGACCACCAATGGCGCGGCTGAACAAACGCAAGGCGATGTCCTTGTCCGCAGCGAGAGCGCATCGCGGCTCAAACCGTTTGGCGCAGAGGCCAATGTCGCCTTGTTTACACTGACCATCCAGATGGGGTCAGAGGCTGAATGGAAGCTTCTCCTTTCGGTCGCCAATGATCGGCTCGATGCTCTGCTTCCCGGCGAAATGGGCGGCGCAAAGCCGATGGCAAAATCGCTTCAACCAAGCGACGGCACGCAGGGCACCTTTGCCCAATTGCCGATGCCGATCGAGGCGGTTCTGAACGAATTTGACGTGACCTTGGGGCGGCTGGAAAAGCTTGCGCCAGGTGATGAATTTCCGCTCGCCATTGCGAGCGAGCTGCCGCTGAGATTGGGCGAAAAAGTGCTGGCGCATGGTGCGCTGGGCACGCTTGATAATCGCATGGCTGTAAGGGTGACGCGGATCGCGTTTCCGGGTGCCACAGCAGCTGCCAAGCCCTCTCCACCGGAGAATGCCGCATGAACGCTTTCAATCCCGCGATCCATCGTTTTGGTGAGGTCACAGTCCGCCTTTCGGTTGAACTTGGCCGCACCGATATGCCGCTAAAAGATGTCCTTGCGCTTGGCGCAGGCAGCGTGGTGCCGCTCAACCGGCTTACCGATGAGTTGCTTGATGTGACCGCCAATGGCCGCGTCATCGCACGCGGTGAAGTCATCGCGCAGGATGGCCGGTTTGCGCTCAGGATTGTGAACCTTGTGGGCGATGATCAACCGGTCAACCCTATGGCAAGTGACGAAGCGCCAGTTGCGGATGTGCCAGAACAGCCAGCGGCTGCGGATGCTGGCGAATGATGGTCGAATACTTCCTTCGGCTGGCTTTGCTGTTGCCGCTGCTGGCGTTGTTGATCTGGGGCAGTTTGCGTCTGACGCGTTTCCTCCAGACACGGATGGTGGGCACGGGTGTAAGCGGCAAGCGGCTTGAACTGGTGGAAACCAGCTTGGTCGCACCCGGATTGAAACTGGCGGTTGTCCGGTTCCACGATCGCGAAATTCTGCTTGGGTGTTCGCGCAGCGGATTGGTGCGGCTGGGCGAAGCGCAGGCAGAGGTCGATACACCGCCTTTACCCCATTCAAGCGAGCAGATCTGATGCAGCGCCGCGTCCGATTGCTGGCACTGCTGTGCGTGTTGGCGTTAACCATGTTTGCTGCGCCAGAGCCTGCATTCGCCGCCACCGCCGAGCCAAGCGGGATCGGTGGAGCGATCGAACGGGCGCTGGGCGACGACGGCGCAGGCGAAGATGCGCCCTTGAGTTTCTCGATCCAGCTTTTGCTGGTGATGAGCCTGCTTTCGCTGCTGCCTGCCATCGTATTGATGATGACGAGTTTTCTGCGAATTCTGGTGGTGTTGTCGATACTGCGTCAGGCGCTGGGGTTGCAGGGTTCTCCGCCGATGCAGGTGCTAGTTGGCCTGTCGCTGTTCCTATCGATGTTTGTCATGGCCCCGACAATCGAGGCGGTGAACGCTCTGGCTATCGAACCCTATTCAGCCGGCACGTTGAGCGCAGATGCCGCTATTGCAGCAGCTGGCGATGCCATGCGTTCTTTTATGGTTGCGCAAACGCGTGAGGCCAACCTTGTGATGTTTGCCGATATTGCCGGCACCGGCATGTTCGAAGAACCCGGCGATATACCCTTTTCGATCCTGCTGCCCTCGTTCGTCACCAGCGAACTCGAAACCGCATTCCAGATCGGCTTCATGTTGTTCCTTCCCTTTCTTGTGATCGATCTGGTGGTAGCGAGTGTGTTGATGAGCCTTGGTATGATGATGCTCTCTCCCACGATCATTTCGCTGCCGTTCAAGCTGCTTTTGTTCGTTCTGGTCGATGGATGGGCGCTTTTGATGGGCAGCCTTGCGATGAGTTTCGGGTGAGAATTGCCATGACTGAAGATGCACAACTTCTGGCACTTGCAGACCGCACGCTTTGGGTCACGGCCCTGATCGTCGGGCCGGTTTTGCTCTCGGCGCTTGCTGTGGGCCTGCTGGTCGGGATTATTCAGGCGGCAACTTCGGTGAACGAACAGACCCTGACCTTTGTGCCCAAACTGGGCATTATTGCGCTGGTCTTTATCCTGCTGGGTGGGACGATGATGGCGCTGCTGGGCGATTTCCTGCGCGAAATTTTTGCTCAGGTCGCGCAGATTTCGGTCTGAGGCGCCGGACCAGACGATGAACGTCCTCGAACTCGGATTTGGCGGGCTGGAGGAGCAATTGTGGCAGATGCTGTTCCTCTCGATCCGCTGCGGGGCAGCGCTGCTGGCTGCGCCGATGATTGGAGGGATGGCCATTCCGCCCCAATTGCGCGCTTTGATGGCGCTGGTCTTTGCGGTTTTCGTCGCCAATTGGGGGCCGCCGCTCCAAACTCCTGAAATGTTGAGTTTTGCAGCGCTTGTCGCGATTGTGCAGGAATTGGTGATCGGCGCTGCGCTGGGGTTTATGTTGCAGATCGCCTTTGCGGTTCCCCTTATCGCGGCAGAACAGATTGCAGGCACGATGGGGCTTGCGATTGCAACGTCGATTGATCCATCCAGCGGCGCTCAATCAGGCGCGCTTGGCACCTATTTTGCGCTGATCCTGACCTTGTTGTTCTATTCCATTGGCGGGCACCTGCTGTGGTTTGAGCTGGTGATCGAAAGCTACAGGGTGATGCCCGCCGGATCGCTAGCGGCAAGCAGTTTGCAGGTGCGCGATATTGTCGGTTTTGCCGGTTACGGCTTTGCCACAGCGGCTGCGATCGCATTTCCGGTGGTGCTGGTGCTGCTTACTGTGCAGGTCATCACCGGCACGATCTCGCGGTCTGCCCCGGCGCTCAACCTGTTTGCGCTGGGCCTTCCCGCTGGCGTGCTTGCGGGTATTTCGGCGCTCATCATCGTGATGCCGATTGTGGTCGAACAGTTCATCGCCCTGCTTTCGACAACGTTGGAACAGACGGCTGTCCTGATTGGATCGGGAGGCGCTGGATGAGCGAGGAATCAACCGGCGAGAAAAGGTTTGATCCAACCCCCAAGAAGAAAAAGGACGCCGCGCAAAAAGGCGACACTTTGCGTTCAAAGGAGGTTTCGACCGCAGCGGCAATGGCAACCGGCACTTTTATGATCCTGATGATCGGCCCTTGGCTGTTTGGCGGAATACAGAATGTCGCACGTTCCAGCTTCCGGTTTGAACTTGGCCAATTCACCCCGGGCACGCAGTTTTCACAAGCCGCCGCTGAGATCCTGCCGCCTATCTTTGCCATCGGCCTTGCGGTGATCGTTGTGACGGTTGGGTCGCAAATGCTGCTGGGCGAAGGGCGATGGGTGCCGCAAAACGTCAAACCCAAGGGCTCGCGGATCAATCCTCTCTCCGGCCTAAAGCGGATTTTCGGTATTCAAGGGCTGATCGAACTGGGCAAGTCGATCCTCAAACTGGCGCTTTTGGGGTCGATCGCGGCCTATTGGGTGTCGCTCAACATGGAGAATATTCTCGGGCTGGGGCGGGGCACATTGGGCGCGCAGATCGCTTTTGCCTGGGATGGCCTTGTGACGTTGATTGCCATGCTGGTGATCGGATTGCTGGTGATCGCGCTGATCGATTACCCGCTACAGATGTTTCAGCGCAATAAACGCCTGAAGATGAGCCATCAGGACATCAAAAACGAAAACAAGCAAACCGAAGGCTCGCCCGAAATGAAGATGGCGCGGCGCCAGAGGCAGCGCGATTTCGCCCGTGGCAGCGTCGCCAGCGCGATGAAAGAGGCGCAGTTTCTGGTGGTCAACCCGATGCATTTCGCGGTTGCTCTTACCTATGATCCGAACCGTGCGCCTGCGCCGATTGTGCTGGCCAAAGGGCGCGGAGAAACCGCAATGGCGATGCGCGAAATGGCAAGCGAGGCGGGGTTGCCGGTGCTGCAATACCCCCAGCTTGCCCGTGCGCTTTACTTCACCACCCGTTCAAACCAGATGGTGCGAGAAGAGCTTTATCTAGCGATCGCCTCACTGGTTGCCTTTGTGCTGTCTCTCAAACGCGGTGAACGCCCGGTCGAGCCCAAAGTGGATGTGCCCCAAGATCTTCGTTTTGATGCAGATGGAAAGCTCGCCAACTCCCCTTAAGCCTTTGTCGAAAGCGCCGTCCTATGAACCATGGATAATCCCGGTTCATCAATCATCTCGGCGCTTGGCGGCGGCAGCGGCGTCGATTTCATCCAGCTTGCCAATGATCTGTCCGAAGCGACCTATGCGTTTCAGCGCAGCAATCTGCAATCGCGCAATGAAACGCTCGACGCGCGCATCTCCTCTGCATCGATCCTACGCAATGCCCTGACCGGTCTTTCAAGCGCGCTGGGTGACAGGGTGCGAAATGGCGACCTTTCGCCGCGTGCGACGATCGGAAATCCTGCCGTTGCGAACGTATCGACCACTCCGGGCATCAGTCCGACCGGCACCTATGCGCTGGAGGTTTCGCAGCTTGCCCAAGGGCAAAACCTGGTGTCGCAGAGCTTTGCCGGATCGACCGATCTGGTTGGCGAGGGCACCCTCAACATCCGTTTCGGCACCGTTGGATCGGGAACGTTTACCCAAGACGCTTCGCAAACCGCGCTCGATATCACGGTCGATGCGACCGATACGCTGGAAACTCTTGCCGCCAAGATTTCCTCGCAAAGCGATGGCAAGCTCAAGGCCTATGTCGCCAATGGCACTGGCGGCGCGCAATTGGTGGTGAAGGGCGAGGACGGGGCGACAAATGGCTTTGTGCTCGACGGTCAAAGCAGCGCGCCATCGCCCAGCGCCACGCCCGGCGATTTGTCCTACCTTTCGTGGGATCCTGCGAACGATGCGGGCGAACTGCGCCAGACAGCGCAAGATGCCCTGTTTGAATTCGACACGGTTGCGTTGAGCAGTTCGAGCAACACGGTTTCGGGCCTGCCCGAAGGGATTACGCTCAACCTTGCTGCCACCAATGTCGGCGCGCCAACCAGCATTTCATTTTCCAATGACACCAGCGCGATCACCGATGTGATGAATGACTTTGTTGCCGCGCTCAATGATTTGGCGAGCTTGCTCAACGAAGAGGCTGCAGCCTTTGGCGGAACTCTGGCCAACGATCCGGGCGCGCGCGAATTGAAACGTGATTTGGCGCGGCTCACCAGCGAAACCGTGATGCCAACCGCTGATGAAGGCGAGCCATCGACGCTTGCAGACCTTGGCCTGACCACCAATCGCGACGGTTCATTCAGCCTCGACACAGAGCGGTTGACCGAAACCATTGCGGCAAGCCCTGATGGAACAGCTGCGATGTTCACGACGGGCGCATTTGGCCTGTTCGCAACGATTGACGGCCTTTCGCGTGATAACACGCTTACCACTGATCCGGGTTCTCTGGGCGGTTCGCTTGGGCGTTACGAAGACCAGATCGAGCGTAACGATGAACGGCTGAGCAAAATTGCCGATCAGCAAGAGGAATTGCGGCAGCGCCTGACACGGCAATTGGTCGCCGCCGAACGGCAAATCTCTTCTTCGCAATCAACGCTGACATTCCTCCAGCAGCAGATCGAAGCCTGGAACGGATCAAACTGATGCAAATGCTAACGCGCAAACCTGCTGATGCGTATCGCCGTGTTGATCTCGATGCCCGGATCGAGGCCTCTTCGGGAGAAGCGCTAACGGTGATCTGCCTTGAAGAAGCGAGCGCAGCGCTTGCGCAGGCACTTGTCATTCTGGAGCGCGAGCCGGCCGGCTCTGCGCGTGAGGCGCTAACCCGCGCGCACGGTATTTTTGTCTCGCTTGCTCGCGGGGTTAGCAATGAGAACCCGCTGCAAGAAGCGATGCACCTCTTCTACGGCGGCTTGTCTGCCACCATTGCGCGCAATCTATCACGCTGTGATGCGGCAGAATTGCAGCAGGCCCGCCGCGATATCGCCGACATTCTGGGCGTTGTCGCAGCCGCCTAGCGCGCGGCGAATTCGGCGATGATCCGGGCTGCGTCCTCGGGGTCTTCGAAGGGGTGGAAATGGGTTCGATCGGGGCGCGGTAAATCCTCACCCCTGGGAATTGTCGATGCGAGCTGTGGCCATGTCGGAGAGCTTTTGAAATCCATCACCTTGGCTTGCTTTGCGCGCACAACAAGCGCGGGAATGTCGATAGATTCTGCTGCCTTATGGATGCCGGTATTGCTGCGGCTGGAGGCATAGACGCTCGCTTCCAATTCTGGCTTGCAAGCGAGCACGTAGCCGCCTGCGCCAACTCTCTCGAGGCCATAGCGGCAATAGTCTTCGAAAACGCGCGGGTGGAACAAGGCATAGGGGTCGCGCTTGGCAAAGCGTTCCATCATTTCTTCGGGCGAGGCAAAGTCGCGCTTGCGGCGAATGGCGGGATGCGGAGCGTCAGCGGAAAAAAGCGGCGAGCCATCTGCGTAATATTGGGGGGCAAAGATTACCGGATCGAACAAAATCAATTTGCTGAAGGCTTTTGAACTGTCTGCCGCGCATTGCGTAAGCGTCACTGCTCCCATTGAATGCCCGACTCCCACGGCACCTGTGATGCCCATCTGCTCGACAAACGCCGTCACATCCTTGGAAATCGTGCGCCAGTTATCGACCGGGCCGCCGTCGCTCCTGCCATGCCCGCGCAAGTCGAGCGAGATTACACGCCGGTCTGGAAACGCTTCCGCAATCGCGCTGTAGCAGCGTCCATGAAAGCCGGTTGCATGAGCAAACAGCAACGATGGTTCGTGATTGCCGGGTGCGCCGCGCCATTCATGATAAGCAAGGTTGATCCCGTTCACGGCCACCGTGCGGGTGACCGGACTGGCAGGATTAGTCATTGCAGGCGTGTTCCTTGGTCAGATGCGTTTTGCCTTATGTGTCCGTGCGGCTCGTTCGGGGCAAGAGTGATTTTGACAGCCGGGCAGGAATGCAGGTTGCAAGTTTTGGACAATTGTCCCCTGCATGTGCAGCCTGGGTTTTTCAAACTCAAGTTTTGCTCTATCGCGGCTAAATGGTCGTTGAAACTCTCCATGCCCCACAAGACGATACGCGCGACAAGCTGCTGACGGCGGCGCATCGGCATTTTGCCGATCGCGGGTTCTATGGGGCCAGTATTGCCCAGATTGCGGGCGAAGTTGGATTGACCAAGCAGGCGCTGCTTTACCACTTCAAGCGCAAGGAAGACCTCTACCGCGAAGTGCTCAAGGCGATAGCGACGCGGCTTTTGGCGGCAATGCGGGCTGAAGTGGATGCGGCCAAACCAGCGGACCAGCATTTTGAAGATATGATGCTTGGCATATACGCGGCTGCGCGTGCCAATCCGCTCGATACCAAGGTCTTGATGCGCGAATTGCTCGACGATCAACGCCGCGAAGCGCCGCCTGAAGAGTGGTTCTTCAAGACATTCCTCGATGAAATCGTCAGCGCATTGGCAAAAGTTGACGCGATGGCTGATCTGCCCCGCTCGAGACAACTTGCCAGAGTTTATCTTGTCATATCGTCGGTCGAGTACTTCCTGGCTTCGGAATCGACGTTGCGGCGGTTTTACGGTGAAGAGGAATACGCCCAAATTTCAGCCGATTACGCCGATGAATTGCGCGCGCAAATCCGGCATCTGCTGGCGCGCAGGTAAGCGCTAGTACAAGATCATCTGCGTGCAACGGAACAGCGCTAGTTTGCGCCCCGTTTCGCGGTGCGTGACGGTCGAACTCCAGACCTGCGTCGTCCGGCCCAGATGATCGGCATCCGCCCGGCCAATCAAGGTGCCCTCGCTTGCCGTGCCAAGAAAGTTCGATTTAAGCTCGATCGTGGTGTAACCCTTGGCGCCTTGGGGCAGCACCTGTCCGGCTGCAAACCCGCACACACTATCAGCCAGTGCGATCATGCTGGCAGCGTGCAGTGCATTTGCGCCTGAACGAAGGTGATGCTGGCGGATCGGCATCTTCGCTTCGAGCCAACCTTCACCCTCGTCGATCAATACGATCCCCATATGAGGGACGAGGCCACCCGCTTCGGGATTGAACCGCTGGTCCGTCATAGGCGTTTACACCTCAACCGGAGTGAACGCGGTGGCTGCATCACCGGTGTTGGGCGTGCCTTCTGCGTCCATGACCAGTAGTTTAACCTCACCCTTGCGCGCACATGGCCGGTGTTCGACCCCGCGCGGAACGACGATGAGGTCGCCTTGCACCAAATGTTCTGTCCGGTCGCGAAACTCCATGTCGAGCTCGCCTTCGACCACCAGAAACAGCTCGTCCGTATCGGCATGATGATGCCAATGAAATTCGCCTTCGACCTTGGCTAGACGCACCTCGTTGCCATTGTAATGGCCAGCCAGTCGCGGAGCCCAGTGGTCAGAAAACAGCGCAAATTTGTCCGCCAACCTGACCTTCTTGGGACTGTCCATCAGTAGACCACCACGCTGCGGATACTTTCACCTGCATGCATCAGGTCAAATCCCTTGTTGATCTCTTCCAGTTTGAGCACGTGGGTGATCATCGGGTCGATCTCAATCTTGCCGTTCATATACCAATCGACGATTTTGGGCACATCGGTGCGCCCTTTTGCGCCACCAAATGCGGTGCCGCGCCAATTGCGACCGGTTACAAGCTGGAATGGGCGGGTGGTGATTTCCTTTCCTGCTTCGGCGACGCCAATAATGATCGAAGTGCCCCAGCCCTTGTGACAGCTTTCAAGCGCTTGGCGCATAACATCGGTGTTGCCGGTGCAATCGAAAGTATAGTCCGCCCCGCCGTCGAGCATTTCAACCAGATGCGCGACAACATCTCCCGTTTTGCCCGGATCGACAAAGTCGGTCATGCCGAACTTTTCGCCCCATTCGCGCTTTGCCGGATTGAGATCGACACCCACAATCCGGTCAGCGCCGGCCATTTTTGCACCCTGGATGACATTAAGGCCAATCCCGCCAAGCCCGAACACCACGACATTATCGCCGGGCTGAACCTTGGCAGTGTTGACCACCGCGCCAACCCCTGTGGTCACGCCGCAACCGACATAGCAGGCTGATTGAAAGGGAGCGTCGGTTCGGATTTTGGCGACAGCGATTTCGGGCAGGACGATGAAGTTCGAAAAGGTCGAACAGCCCATGTAATGGTAGATCGCCTCACCCTTATAGCTCATCCGCGATGTGCCATCGGGCATCAGGCCTTTGCCCTGCGTTGCGCGGATCGCGCTGCACAGATTGGTCTTGCCCGACAGGCACATTTTACACTGGCGGCATTCAGGCGTGTAAAGCGGGATGACGTGATCATCGGGCGCGACAGAGGTCACGCCTGCACCCACTTCGCGCACAATGCCTGCGCCCTCGTGCCCTAACACGCTTGGGAAAATTCCCTCGCTGTCAAACCCGTCGAGAGTATAGGCATCGGTGTGGCAAATGCCGGTCGCCATGATTTCAACCAGCACCTCGCCCGCTTTAGGGCCTTCCAGATCAAGTTCGACCACCTCCAGGGGTTGTTTGGCAGCAAAAGCGACGGCGGCTCTGGTCTTCATCTTGGGTTCTCCGATCCGGAATAGACAAGCGGCCTAGCATAGAGCCACGGGCGCGCAAAAGTGGATGCACACGGTTGGTTTGGGTGGCGCCTTGAGTGTAAGAGCTTTGCCAAGAGATTCGTATTTGCAATCGAGACAATTTGATGAAGATTTTCACCCAGCACCCCGCCTCAATTGGCGAGACTTACAGCCAGCATTTCGTCCATGCGTCAGGCTTTGGTGTGACAATGCTTACAGGCGGCTTTGCCTGTCTGGTCCACGCGATGTTTCCGTGGTTGTGCGAACGTACGGGTAGCGACATCATCCGCCGCCTCTATCGCAGCATGGTCACCAATCGGGCGGATATCGCCAAACTCGACGAAGTTGAAAGCCACTTTGACTGGGTAATCTGAATTAGATCAGGCGGGCATTGCCGATCAGTTCGTTCAGAAAATGGTGCGGTCGAGAAGACTCGAACTTCCACGGGCGTTAGCCCACAACGACCTCAACGTTGCGCGTCTACCAGTTCCGCCACGACCGCACTCTATAGAACGGGGCGCATCAACGATGCTCCCCTCGGTAGGCGCGCGCCTCTAGCAAGGGGCACGGGCACGCGCAAGCTCTTTGATCGCGCTTTTGCGAAGATGTCGATCAGTTGGGCGACCAGCCGATATAAGCTGCTTTGGCCGCGGGCGGGATATCGGTGATCGCTTCGGTTACGTTGAGGCTTTCACCCGGCGCAAGCTCGCGCTTTGACGGGATCACCACCCAATTGCCGACATTGCGTTCACGTTCGTCACGGAATACAACCAGAAGGCTTGGCACGCTCACACTTTCCGCGCCCGTATTCGAAATACTTCCGCGCACGCGAAAGATCTCTTCACCTGATTCGAGCAATTCCTTGCGCTGCTGCGTGTCTGGAAAATCGAGCTCGAGATCGGCCTGACCGATACCGAAGGTCGGGCGCTGGATCGGCACCCAATCGGGCAGGCCGTAATAGTTCACCGCAAGAACAGTACCAGCCGCAAGGGTTGCGAAGATCGCCGCTGCAATGGTCCACATTTTGAGCGAGTTGCGACGGCGCGAGAAAGGCGGGCTGTAGTCAAAGCTCGACCCTTCGTGATCATCATAGCCTTCGTCAAAATTGTAGTCGGCACCGTCCTCAAATCCATCTTGCTCGCCTTCGCCCGCAAGCGGATCGACACCGGGCTCGAAACTCTCTTCGGCCTCTGGTTCGTCAGCCTGTTCATTGGCTAGGGCAGGCGCAGCCTCGCTGCTGCTATCTGAAAACCCTTCGTAGGAAGGTGCGGCAGGTACGGCATGCTGCGGCTGATCGCCGGTCCGCCAATGGCTCACAGAAGGTTCAGCCCCTGGATCGGGTGCTTGCGTCGTAGTAGGCGCTGGTGTCGGGGTTGGTGCCGGAGCGAGTGCCGGAGCGGGTGCCGGCGCTGGCACAGGCGTTGCTGGCGGCGCTTGTTCTTTCAAATCAAGCGGCGGCGGGTCTTGATGCCAGCTATGTTTGCATTTTGCGCAGCGCACAGTGCGACCGTCGCCGCCAATTGCGGTTTCGGGCACGACATAGCGCGTTCCGCATTCTGGGCATGATATGATCATTGCGCTTGATGCATGTGCCAGTGGCGGTCGACAGGCAAGGGGAGGCAAGGTGCTGCGCGCAAAATCGCACGCTTTTTCCACATTGATGCGCTGATATTATGCCCGTTCGTCGAATTGACGGGAGTAAGCAGTGCCTTCGCCCTTTCCCCGAAGGAATCTCGCTGATAAATCCGCGCCATGAGTGACCGGCCAGCCGAGATTGTGAAATTCGACAATGTCGGTCTGCGATATGGCACCGATCCCGAAGTGTTGAGCGATCTGAGCTTCACGCTTTATCCGGGCAGTTTCTACTTCCTCACTGGCGCAAGCGGGGCGGGCAAGACCAGCCTTCTCAAGCTGCTTTATCTGGCTCAGCGCCCATCGCGCGGGGCGATCCGGATGTTCGGCAAGGATATGATCACGCTGCCGCGCACCCGCCTGCCCGATTTTCGCCGCAGGCTAGGGGTTGTGTTTCAAAACTTCCGGCTGGTCCAACACCTCTCCGCCTTTGACAATGTTGCACTGCCGTTAAGGCTGGCGGGCACCGATGAAGCGCGCGTTGTGAAGGCGGTTTCCGATATGCTCGACTGGGTTGGCTTGTCGCACCGCGCGCGGGCAATCCCTGCGACCATGTCGGGTGGTGAGCAGCAACGCGTGGCGATTGCCCGCGCGGTTATCGCTCGTCCGCAAATGCTGATTGCAGACGAACCGACGGGCAATGTCGATCCTGATATGGCGCTCAAACTGCTGCGACTGTTTGAAGCGCTTAATAACCGCGTGGGCACAACGGTTATCGTTGCGACCCACGATGTGCATTTGCTCAAGAAAGTGCCGGATTCGCTGATTATGCGGCTGAACAAGGGTCAGCTTTCCGACCCCACAGGCGCGCTACGATATCCGCCGCGCCCAACGGTCAAGGGAACTGGCGGAGGCAGCGTATGACGGCCGACGCACCGCTGCCCGATGAAGCTGTGCCTGAAAACTCAGGTTCGAGGCGAAAAGGCCGCGCAAATCTGTTGCCGCAAACCCGCTTTGGCGGTCCGATACCGTGGGTGATCGCAATCCTGATCGCGCTGGTGGTGATCGCTGCGGCAGGCGGGCTTGCATTGCGAAATCTGGCCGAGAATGCCCGCGCTGATCTATCTGGCGCTGTCACGGTCCAGATCGTAGAGGCCGATGCCCAAACGCGCAGCGCCAATGCCAATGCGGCGGCTCAGGTGCTTGGCAATCACCCGCTTGTCACCTCTGTACGGATCGTCCCCGAAGCGGAGCTGGCTGAATTGCTGGAGCCGTGGCTGGGCGCCAATGCGGCAAGCGGGGATGTGCCTATCCCTGCCTTGATCGATGTAGAATTGTCGCGCCGCGCGAATGCAGATGAGATCGCCAATTTGCAACAATCGCTTGACGAAGTGGTTGAAGGCGCGCGCGTTGACGCCCAATCTGAATGGCTAAGGCCTGTCTATGATGCGCTCGCCGCGCTGCAATATCTCGCGCTTGCGCTGATCGCCCTGATCGCGTTTGCAACGGCAGCGGCGGTTTGGCTGGCCGCGCGCACCGCCTTTTCCAACCACAGCGATACTGTAGAGATCATCCACTTGCTTGGCGGGACCGATGCGCAGGTCACCCGGATTTTCCAACGCTCTGTGCTGCGCGATGCGGCCTTTGGCGCGGTTGTCGGATTGTTGCTCGGATTGGCTGCGGTTTGGCTATTGGGCGCGCAGTTTGCCGCGCTCGATAGCGGAATGGTCGCGGGCGGCGGGCTTGGATGGACCGATTGGCTGGTCATTGCCGCAATTCCTGTCGGCGGCGTTCTGCTTGCGCTCATAACAGGGCGCATAACGATTGGCTTTGCGCTAAGGTCGATGCTGTAAGCTGATGAAATACGTTCGTTACCTCTTTGCCGGCACGGTGCTTGTCTGGGCGTTGGGCTTCTTGTGGTTTGCCGTTGCGCTGCCGCAGCCTGCCGGACCGCAATCAACCGATGCCGTAATCGTGCCCACTGGCGGTGCGGGCAGGATTGCGCGGGGTCTTGAGGTGCTCGATCAGGGTTTTGCCTCGCGAATGCTTGTCACCGGGGTCGATCCCGAAGTCACCCCCGAAGAGTTCGCGGCCGAATTCGAAGTGGACGAGGCGCAGATGGATTGCTGCGTCACATTGGGATTTGTCGCCGTTGATACGCGCAGCAACGCAACCGAAACCGCCGAATGGGTCGATGCGAACGCGGTCACATCCTTGCGATTGGTCACAACCGATTGGCACATGCGCCGCGCGGCCAATGAACTGCACCGCAAAATCCCATCCAGCGTGATTGTGGTGCGCGATGCAGTGCCCTCGCAGCCAAGCCTTGCCAGCCTTTTCCTTGAATATCACAAGCTCATCGCCAGCTTTGTGGCCGGCTTCCTGGGTTTTTGAGGATAGTTTGGCGTATTTGCGCAGCCTGTGTTTCTACCCCGTCTTTTACGGGTTTAGCGCGATGCTGGTCATAGCATCGGTGCTGGCGATCCCGTTCGGGCGCGAGCGATTGAAACAGGTCGTCGCGCTGTGGGGCAGGTGGCATCATTGGTGCGTCACCAACATCCTTGGCATTGTGATTGTTCAAGAAGGCGTGATCCCTGACGAACCGGTGCTGATCGCGGTCAAGCATGAGAGCTTCTTCGAAGCGATCGACATGCCGCGGCTGTTTTCTTTCCCGACCGTTTTCGCAAAGCAGGAACTGTTCTGGATACCGGGATGGGGATATTCGGCCAAGATCTACGGGCTGGTGCCGGTTGCGCGAGACAAGGGCGCAAAGGCGCTGCGGGCAATGATCGCAACTGCCAAATTGCGGATTAGTGAAGGACGTCCCCTCGTGATCTTCCCCGAAGGCACCCGCGTCCGCCACGGCGAAGAACGCGCACTTCAATCAGGCTTTGCGGGCATCTACAAACTGCTCGGACTTCCGGTGGTGCCGATCGCTGTGAATAGCGGGCCGACCTATCACCGCATCGTCAAGCGGCCCGGCACGATCATCTACCGTGTGGGTGAAGCGATCCCGGCTGGCCTGCCACGCGCCGAAGTAGAACGGCAGGTTCACCGCGCGATCAACGCATTGAACGAAAGCTAGGCGGCGTGGGCGAGGCCCTTAGGCCTCTTCGATAATCAGGTATGATCTTCGCGCCCGAAATCGGGGCGCTCGTCATCCTGACCTTCTTCGATCACTGCCCGCCGGATCGCGCGAGTGCGGCTGAACAATTCGTGCAGAGTTTCCCCATCTCCAGATCGTATCGCGCGTTGCAGCGCGGTTAGGTCTTCGGTGAACCGCCCGAGCATTTCGAGCACAGCGCCCTTATTGTTCAAAAAGACATCGCGCCACATCACCGGATTGGATGCTGCAATGCGGGTGAAGTCACGGAAGCCACCGGCGGAATACTTGATCACTTCAGAGCGCGTCACCTCTTCCAGATCGCTTGCCGTTCCAACGATTGTGTAGGCGATAAGGTGGGGGATATGGCTGGTAACCGCGAGCACAAGATCATGGTGCTCGGCATCCATAATCTCCACATTGGCGCCCAATGCAGTCCAGAAATCCGAAAGCGCCGCAACAGCGGCTTTGTCTGCATCATCAGGCGGCGTGAGGATGCACCAGCGATTGGTGAAGAGCGAGGCAAACCCTGCCTGCGGCCCGCTTTGTTCGGTGCCTGCAACAGGATGGGCAGGGATAATCGTGTGGCCAGGCAAGGCACGCGCCAGCGCCTCTGCGACGCTTTTCTTCGATGAGCCTACATCAGATATGATCGCGCCATTACGCAAGTGACCAGAAAGTTTGCTTGCAGCTTCTTCCATTGCGCCCACCGGCACGCACAAGATCACCAGATCCGCCTCTTGCACAGCGTCATTGGCGGTGTCGCAAATTGTGCCTGCGATGCCCAGTTCAGCGGCCTTGGCGCGCACAGCCGGATCGCGGTCATAGCCGGTGGTTGCGATATACGGGGCGAGTTCTTTTACCGCGTGTCCAATTGAACTGCCCAGCAATCCAAGGCCAATAATCGCGACGTTTGAAATGCTCATTCTGCTTCCCCGCACAATTTGCGCAATGTCGCAGTGACAATGGCCATGTCCGCGCTTGTCCCGATAGTGATCCGCAGCGCATCATCCAATCCTTGTCCGGGCAAATGGCGCACTGCATATCCCGCCTCGGCCAGCGCATTGAGAGCGGCCGGGGCTTTCACCTCGCCGTCAAAGCGCACGAGCACGAAATTTGCCTCGCTTGGCACCGCGCTCAGGCCGTGATTGCCAAGAGCAGCAACAGCTTCGACAAAACGCGCACGCTCTGCGGTGTTATGCGCGCGGCTATCAAGAACGAATTGCTGATCGCCAAGCGCGGATATCGCGGCATTTTGCCCGCTTGAAGTGACATTAAACGGCCCTCTGATCCGGTTGAGCACATCGATCAACGCCGGAGCGCCTGTTGCCCAGCCGATCCGTTCAGCGGCAAGGCCATAGATCTTGGAAAATGTGCGCGTGACAAGGACGTTTTCGTGCCGCGCTGCGAGCTCGAAACCCACCTGCTGGTGTGCTGGATGGAGATATTCGGCATATGCCTCATCGAGCACCAGCAAGATGTCAGAACGAAGCCCTTCGTGCAGGCGCTCGACCTCGGCAGGGGCAATCCAGGTGCCTGTCGGATTGTTGGGATTGGCAAGGAACACGACGCGGGTGCGTTCGGTGACGGCAGCCAGCATCGCATCGATATCGGCGGTAAAATCGCGGTCAGGCACTTCGACGATTGTCGCCCCGCAGCGCCGTGCAGCAATTTCATAGACGGCGAAGGAATGGCGGCTGAAGAGCACCTCATCGCCCTGTCCGGCAAAGCCTTGTGCAGCAAGATTGAGCAGTTCGTCCGACCCTGTTCCGCACACGATCCGATCAATATCAAGCCCGTGCAATTGTGCGATTGATCTGCGCAATTCGCGCGCGTCGGGATCAGGATAGCTCGCCGCCTCGCCGCGCGCCTGCTCCAATGCCGCGAGCGCGACCTTGCTAGTGCCAAGCGGGTTTTCATTGGCCGACAGCTTTACCAGCTTGCGGCCATCGCTGGAGGTCGCCTTTCCCGGCACATAGGCATGAATGCCAAGGATATAGGGCTTGGGTGCAGGAACGGATGGGGGCCGAATGGTCATATCGCGCGCGGCGATAACCGCTTCGCTCTTGCAAGAACAGCACAATTGACTTCGCTCGTTGGCTCCCCCAATCCGCTCCCCCGATGAACGCCGCCCCTGCCTTGAATGTATTTGAGCTTCCCCAAGCGCTTCCGCTCGATAGCGGGCAGGCGCTCGATGGGGCTCAGATTGCCTATGAAACCTATGGCGAACTGGCTGCTGACAGATCGAATGCGGTGCTGATCTGTCACGCGCTGACGGGCGATCAATATGTCGCCAGCGAACATCCGGTGACGGGCAAGCCGGGCTGGTGGGAACGTATGGTCGGGCCCGGAAAACCGATCGACACCGACCGTTTCTATGTGATTTGCGCCAATGTGATTGGCAGTTGCATGGGCTCTACAGGCCCTGCAAGCACCGGCCCTGACGGCGCGCCTTACGCAATGCGGTTTCCTGTCATCACGATCAGAGACATGGTGCGCGGGCTCGTCGCGCTGCTCGACGGGCTTGAAATCGCGCAATTGCACTGCGTTGTTGGCGGTTCGATGGGCGGGATGCAGGCGCTTAGCCTTGCTGCCAATTGGCCCGAACGCGCGGCCCGTGTGCTGGTGGTTGCCTCTACTGCTCGGCATTCGGCCCAAAACATCGCCTTTCACGAAGTGGGTCGTCAGGCGATTATGGCGGACCCTGCATGGGGCAATGGTGACTACTATGCCAGCGGCGCGAGCCCCGATAATGGCCTCGCGGTGGCCCGGATGGCGGCGCATATCACCTATCTTTCAGAAGAAGGGCTGACCGAAAAGTTCGGTCGGCGTTTGCAGGACCGATCATCGAAAAGCTTTGGTTTCGATGCCGATTTTCAGGTCGAAAGCTATCTTCGCTATCAGGGAAGCGGCTTTACCCGGCGTTTTGACGCCAATTCCTACCTCTATATCACCCGCGCGATGGATTATTTCGACCTCGCCGAAGAGCATGGCGGTAAGCTGGCGAATGCCTTTGCAGGCAGCGCGGCGCGATTTTGCCTCGTCAGTTTCGATACCGACTGGCTTTATCCTACCGCTGAAAGCCGGCATATTGTCCATGCGCTCAACGCAGCAGGCGCGAAAGTGAGTTTTGTAGAGCTTACCGCCCCCAACGGACACGACAGCTTCCTTTTAGAACACGAACAGCTCGACCGGGTTGTGCGCGGGTTTGTCGATTGATGAAGTTTTACACCCCCGCCTCGACATTTGGTCTTCGTCCTGACCTTGCTGCAATTGCAAAGGGCGTAAAACCGCGTTCGCGCGTGCTCGATATCGGGTGCGGCAATGGCGATCTGATGGATGTTTTGGAGAATGATTTCTCCTGCGATGCGCGGGGCATGGAACTGGATGCCGGGCTGGTCGAAAAATGCGTCGCGCGAGGGCTATCAGTGGTCCAGGGCGATGCGAATGCTGACCTTGCAGATTATCCTGACGGGGCGTTCGATTACGCCATCCTGAGCCAGACGCTTCAGACAACCAGCCGGCCCGATCTGATGCTCGATCAATTGCTAAGGGTGGGGCGACGCGCCTTTGTCTCGTTCCCCAACTTTGCCCATTGGCGCACGCGCAAGGCGCTGGTGCTGGGCGGGCGCATGCCGGTGACGCGCGCGCTGCCTGTCAGTTGGTATGAAACACAAAATATCCACCATGTGACGGTGAAGGATTTCCGCGACCTCGCACGGGCCAAAGGCGCTGTGATTGAACGCCAGTGGTTCTTTGCAAGCAGCCACGCCATTGCCCATTTCGGGGCGAATTGGCGGGCTGAGTTTGCAGTGTTCGAATTGAGCCGATAGCGGCTCAATTCGACACAGTTTCCAAAGATCAATCAGGTCCCGTTTAGCCGGGACGGTGAATGCCGCAGATTTTGTGGCCGTCGGGATCGGTGAAGTAGCACAGATACATTGGACCCATGCTGCCTTCGCGCAGACCCGGAGGATCTTCCATCGTCGCGCCGCCATTGGCGATGGCAACATCATGAAGTTCCTGAATTTGGTCAGGCGAATTGCACACAAATCCGATCGTTGCGCCATTGGCGACATTGGCTGGTTCGCCGTTGATCGGCTCGCTGATCGAGAAGGTCGAACCGTCATGCATGTAGAACAGGCGCGTCTGGCCGGTATCGTTGACATGCGCCATCGGTTCGCCCGCGCCAAGAACGCCAAGAACCGCGGTGTAGAAACCTTTGGACCGTTCGATATCATTCGAACCGATCATTACGTGATTGAGCATGTGTTGTGTCTCCTCTCTTGAGCTTGCCAAACACAGGTAGGGGCGCGCCGCTGGCTCGACAACCTGTTTAAATGCAGCAAGCTTTCGCATTCGGTAGTCATCGGTTCAGCTAGGCGCCTATAGGAAGAGGCATGACCTCGATTTTGACCTTCGCCCTTGCGGCAGCCCTCACCGTTCAATCCTCAGTTGCAACGCCCGATGCGATTGAAAGCACGCCCGAAGCGCCAGCGATCTCCTCGCTTGATCAATTGCCGATCGAACAAAGCGCCGCACCGCGCTGTGCGATTGCCTTTGCTCTGGTGTCGCGCTGGCAAAAAGCAGACGATGCACGCGGTGCAGACTACATCGATATGGAAGCGAATGGCGGGCGTGAATTCTTTGTCCAGACGTTGGCCGCGCTGATGGATCAGGCCGAACTTGACCAAGATGACGTGATCGAACTGGCCATGAGCGAGGTCAACAAGCTCGACAATGATAACGGCGCTGAGCGGGTTGAGGCGATGATGCCGGCATGCCTGTTGATGAAGGAGGCAGCACAGCTGTGACGCGAGTAGATTTTGCCCCCCTAATCAGGCATTGAGCACAGCGTAATGTGGTTGCTTTATCAATTTCCTCTGTGTCCGTTTTCGCGCAAGATCAGGTTGCTGATGGGCGAAAAGAACGTCGCCTATGATCTGGTGCGCGAGGATCCGTGGGCGGCATCTGACCATTTCCTCAATTTGAATGCTGCCGGTCGCACGCCTGTCCTGGTGAACGAGGAAAAAGGCATCACGCTGGCCGATAGCCGGGCGATTGGCGAATATCTCGAAGAGACTGTCGACACATCGCCGATGATCAATGGCACCGCCACCAACCGCGCGGAAATCAGGCGATTGGTCGCGCTGTTCGATGAAAATTTCTACCACGATGTCACCGCGCCATTGCTGCTGGAGCGCATGAAGAAGCGCATCGTTCTAAGACAGCCGCCTGACAGCCGCGCTTTGCGCGAAGCGATGCGCATGGCGCATGGCCACCTCGATTATATGGACTGGTTGATCGACAATCGCCCGTGGCTTGCCGGTTCGACCATGAGCCTTGCCGATCTTGCCGCTGCTGCGCAGATCAGCGTTGCCGATTACCTTGGCGGGATCGACTGGGCCGGGCACGAACAGACGCGCGGCTGGTATTCGGTGTTCAAAAGCCGGCCAAGTTTCCGCCCGCTTTTGTCCGAACGCATGGACGTGATCAAACCGCCAGCGCACTATGCGCTGGTTGATGGTTGATAGCGGGCAGCTGCGCACCGATATTGGGTCCATCGAGACACGGCTCCCAAAGGAAGGTCCAGCGATCATGAGCGACGCCAAAAACCCCCCTGACACCCACGCAGCAACTCTCACCGAAGAGCAATGGCGTGAGCGCCTGACGGCCGAACAATTCCACGTTCTGCGCCAAGCCGGAACCGAACGTGCCTTTACCGGCGAGTATGACAAGTTTTACGAAAACGGCGAATATATGTGCGCAGGCTGCGGCACGCGCCTGTTCATCAGCGCGGCCAAGTATAACAGCGGCTGCGGCTGGCCCGCCTTCACCAAACCGGCAGATGACGGCACGATTGATGAACACCGCGACACCTCGCACGGCATGATCCGCACCGAATTGACCTGCGGCAAATGCGGCGGACATTTAGGTCACGTCTTCCCCGACGGTCCGCCCGAAGAGGGGGGATTGCGCTATTGCATCAACTCCGCCGCGCTGAGCTTTGCGCCTGAGGACGAGTAGAAGCGCCGAGTAAACGCCCGATCCGGCGCAACTATCACCAGTCCCGTCGCTCTAGCCGTTCACCCCGCGTTACAAGTGGCCTATGCATTGCAGAACGCGAATGTGTGGGTGCTTGAAGGCGCAATAGTAACTTATGTCCAAGCGGGGTGACCGTCTGACCAACAAGAACAAGCGAGGTTCGCGCCGCGCGGCGAGCGAACGTGCAAAGTCGGGATCGGGTTCGGGCAAGAAACGCTTGTCGCGCAACGGCAAGACAAAAGCGAAATCGAACAAGTCTGACGATCAACCCTCCTTCATTTGGAAATGGACCAAGCGCGGCATCATCTGGGGCGGCGCGGCTGCGCTGCTTGGCGCGATATTCCTTGCCTTTGCGGTCGGATTTGCCGCGCGCGGAATACCCAGTTTCTACCAGCTAAAGGCCAGCCAGGCGGGGCAAACCATTCTGGTGCGCGCGCGCGACGGAACCGAAATTGTCGAGATCGGGCCAAGCTTTGGCAACTGGCTGGAATATGACGAAATTCCCGAAAACATGCGCAATGCGATGATCGCGGTCGAGGATAAGCGTTTCCATTCGCATTACGGGATCGACCCCATTCGCACAGCAGGTGCCGTGGTCGAAGGGATCACCGGATCGCGCAGCCGCGTGGGCGGCACTTCGACCATTTCACAACAGCTTGCGCGCAACCTGTTCCTGTCATCCAACCGAACCTTTGACCGCAAGGCGCGCGAGGCGATCCTTGCAATGGCGCTCGAATGGCGTTTTTCGAAGGAGCAGATCCTCGAGCTTTACCTTAACAAGGTCTATTTCGGCGGCGGGGCTTACGGCGTCGATAGCGCCAGCCGCAAATTCTTCAGCCATCCAGGCACCGAACTGTCGGTTGCCGAAGCGTCAATCATTGCAGGACTGGTAAAAGCGCCCAGCCGCTATTCACCAACCGCCGATACGCAGGCGGCGGTGGACCGTGCGCAAGTGGTGCTGCGCCTGATGCGCGAACAGGGCTACATCACGTCAGAACAGGCATCGGTTGATGTCGATACGGTCGAACTGAAACAGCAAGCGGGGCAGAACTCGGTGCGCTATTTCACCGATTGGGCGCTGCCGCAGCTTGATATCTTGCTGCCTGAAACCAATGCGCCGCTCGAAGTTTGGACGACGCTGGATGTTGGAATGCAGCGCGCGGCAACCGCTGCGATTGATTCAAACACCCCCGATGGTTCGCAAGGGGCTCTGGTGAGCCTCGACCGCGACGGCGCGATCCTCGCGCTGGTCGGCGGGACGGATTATGTCGAGACAAATTTCAACCGCGCGACCAATGCGATGCGGCAACCGGGCTCTTCGTGGAAATTGTTCGTCTTTCTGGCTGCTTTGGAGGCCGGTTACACGCCCGATGATCGCGTGGTCGATACACCCGTTACAATCGACGGGTGGAGCCCGCGCAATTCGAACGGGCGCAATGTTGGCGAAACCGATATTCGCACCGCTTTTGCCTATTCGATCAACACCGTTGCGGCCCAGCTTGGGAACGAGGTCGGCTTTGGCACGGTTGCTTCGATGGCGCGTCGTTTTGGTGTGACCAGCCCGATCTCGACCTTCCCCTCGATGGTGCTGGGGTCATCCGAGGTGCGCTTGCTTGAAATGACCAGAGCTTTTGCCGCCGTTTCTGCAAAGGGCATGGCGGTCGAACCTTATGGCATCGTGCGGGTTCAAACCGCCGATGGCGAATTGATCTACGAACACGAAAGCGCGCGCGAAACGCAGCTTGTGCCTGATTACGTCGCGGCGGGCATTACCGATCTGCTTCAGGCGGCGGTGCAAACCGGCACCGGCCGCGCGGCGCAGATCGGGCGGCCGGTCGCTGGCAAGACCGGCACCACCAGCTCAAACAAGGATGGCTGGTTCGTCGGCTTTTCCAGCGGGATCACAACGGGCGTATGGATGGGCCGCGATGATGCGCGCGCTGTGCCCGGCCTACAGGGCGGCCGCGCGCCCGCTCAGGCCTTTGCCGCCTATATGCGCTATGCGGTGAAGGACCGCGCGGTTGAGGAATTCGACACCGAATTGAACCTTCCCGAATGGCGGTTGGAACCTGATGAAGAGGCGTTGTTCGGTGATCCGGACGATTATTACTTCATCGATGAACAGGGCAACCTGATCGAGCCTGGGCGGCGTGATCCGGGGTCGCCTGACTTCGATATCGAAGGAGAGCGCCTGCCACCTGTCGAAGAGCCGCCTCCTGCTGCTGACGAGAATTTCCTCGAACAAGCGATCGGTGCACCGGTTAGCGGCGATGACCCCGCTTCACCGCCCCCGCCGCCACCAGAACCGCCGCCCAACGCAACACGCGTTGGCGATGATTTTCTGGATTAGAGCTTAAGCCAAACAAAAGCCCCCGAAGCAGCGATGCTCCGGGGGCTTTTTGTTTGCTTGGCGCTGTATCGGCTAGCGCAAGCGCACCGGCACAAAGCGAGGCGGAGCGCCGCGTCGCTG
>Ga0316207_10001626_pt1 | contig 26553 bp, 22 predicted proteins | sample 6weekpyrite_MG_FD_204943 | JGI IMG/M metagenome (GOLD analysis project Ga0316207, IMG submission 204943) | Microbial mat bacterial communities from mineral coupon in-situ incubated in ocean water Damariscotta River, Maine, United States -... | ecosystem: Environmental > Aquatic > Marine >... | reverse complement strand
AAACCGCCTTTCTGACAATGGCAAAAAGCCAATGTCAAATCATTGCCATGCCCCCGTTGACATGCAGCGTTTGCCCGGTAACGTAGGCGGCCTCGACACTGGCCAGATAAACCGTAGCCGCCGCAATATCATCCGGTGTTCCCATTTTACCGGCCGGAATATTTGTCAGCAGGTTTTGTTTCTGATCATCACCCAGAACTTCGGTCATGGCGGTTTCGATAAATCCCGGCGCTATGCAGTTCACGGTAATGTTGCGGCTGGCCACTTCCTGTGCCAGTGATTTCGACATCCCGATCATGCCGGCCTTGGACGCGGCGTAATTGACCTGTCCCGCATTGCCGGTGACGCCAACGATGGATGTAATGCCGATAATACGCCCGAAGCGGGCTTTCATCATTCCGCGCAAACAAGCCCGGCTGAGGCGGAAAGCCGCCGTTAAATTGACATCGATCACCGTTTGCCAGTCTTCGTCTTTCATGCGCATGGCAAGACCGTCCCGGGTCAGACCGGCATTGTTAACAAGAATATCAATACCGCCCATGGCCTGCGCCGCGTCTTTGGCCAGTTGATCGACGCCGTCCGCCGTGCTTAAATCGGACGGCAAAACATAGGCGCCGTCGCCCAGATCACCGGCCAGTTTTTCCAGCGCATCAACCCGGGTTCCGGACAGCCCCACATCGGCACCCTGTTCCATCAGTGCGCGGGCAATGGCCCCGCCAATGCCGCCGGACGCACCGGTTACAAGGGCTGATTTTCCTGTTAGATCAAACATTGTATTTTCCTTTTTATCGCTTATGACAGGATTTCGACAACGGTTTCAATATCATCCGGGCCTTGTGCATTCAAAGATTTGATTCCCCTGTCAATGCGGCGGTTTAATCCGGACAGAACTTTTCCGGCGCCAATTTCGACAATGGTATCCACGCCCATAGCGGATTTGATATATTCAATCGATTCGCGCCATCGCACGCGGCCCGCGACCTGAACCACCAACTGCTCACGAATGGCCACCGGATCAGACGTTGCGTTGGCCGTGACATTGGCGACAAGCGGCACCATCGGCGCATTCATTTCAACATTGGCCAAAGCATCGGCCATCACATCCTGTGCAGGGGCCATCAGGGCGGAATGAAAAGGCGCACTGACCGGAAGCAACATGGCGCGCCGGGCGCCTTTTTCCCGGGCCAGTTCCATGGCTTGTTCAACAGCGTCTTTTTCACCGGAAATGACCACCTGTCCCGGGGCATTGTCGTTGGCGAAATCACAAACGCCGGAGACGGCTTTGACAATGATTTCCGCATCCTCTGCGTCAAGCCCGATCAGAGCCGCCATCGCCCCTTTGCCCACCGGGACCGCGTCCTGCATCGCCTGCCCGCGGGTTTTCAGCAAGCGGGCGGTGTCCGCCACTGTAAATGTGCGGGCGGCGGCAAGGGCGGAATATTCACCCAGCGAATGCCCGGCAACGCACTTGATATGTTCGGCAATGTTCAAGCCGCCCTGTTTTTCAAGCACGGCCATAACCGCCATGCTGACGGCCATCAACGCCGGTTGGGCATTTTCCGTCATTGTCAGTTCATCACCGTCGCCGGCAAACATCAATTTCGACAGGTTTTGCGACAAAGCATCGTCAACGGCTTCAAAAACTTCGCGGGCTTCTGTAAACGCATCCGCCAGCTCTTTACCCATGCCGATGGACTGGCTTCCCTGCCCCGGAAAAACAAACGCAACTGTCATGGAAATCCCCGTATTCTGTCTGTGTAAAAAATCTGTTCAAGTGATAGCCGCTGATCCATAGAAGTCAAGGCTTGGAAGCGACAACAATAACCGTCCATCAGGGCTTGCACTTTGGATTTTCATGTGTATAGTCCGCGCACTTCTCAAGAACCCTGCCGGATAGTCCGGCTATGCCTTGGGGGCGGACGCCAAACCCGCCCCTGTTTTAAAGGTTGAGATAATCCAGAGGGAGAAAAAATTTGGCTTATTATGAAAACGTGCTGATTGCACGTCAGGATCTGTCTGCGACCCAGGTCGAAGGTATTGTTGAAAACCTCGAAGGCGTCATCAAGGAGAACGGTGGCTCGGTCGAGAAAAAAGAATTCTGGGGCCTGCGTTCGCTGGCTTACAAAATCAAGAAAAACCGCAAAGGTCATTATGTTCTGATGAACATCGATGCTCCTGCTCCGGCTGTTCACGAAATGGAACGCCTGATGCGCCTTAACGAAGACATTCTTCGTTACCAGACCATCCGTGTTGATGAACTGGAAGAAGGCCCGTCGATCATTCTTCAGAACAAGGACCGTGATGACCGTCCGCGCCGTCCGCGCCGCGACGATTTTGACAAACCGGCCGATTCCAACCCCGAAACCGCCGAAGACAATGCCAGCACAGGAGCAGAAGCATGAGCCAGCCAGAACGCCCTTCATTTTTCCGTCGTCGTAAAAGTTGCCCTTTTTCCGGCGAAAACGCACAGAAAATCGACTATAAAGACGTCAAAACCTTGCTTCGTTTCACATCCGAACGCGGCAAAATCGTCCCCAGTCGTATCACCGCCGTTTCTGCCAAGAAACAGCGCGAACTGGCCAAAGCCATTAAACGCGCCCGTTATCTGGCACTGATGCCATATGTGTTGAAATAAGTTTTTTTCAATTATCAAAAAACTTATTTAACGAACACCAAGGAGATTTGAACGATGGAAATTATTCTTTTGGAACGCATCGAACGACTGGGGCAGATGGGCGACGTGGTCACCGTCAAACCCGGTTATGCGCGTAATTTTTTATTGCCGCAGAAAAAAGCATTGCGTGCCACTGACAGCAACAAGGCCCGTTTTGAAAAACAGCGCGCCCAGTTGGAAGCCCACAACCTTGAGCGTCGCAGCGAAGCTGAAAAAGTCGCTGAAAAAATGTCCGGAACAAAAATTGTCCTGATCCGTCAGGCCGGTGAAAGTGGACAACTGTATGGTTCTGTCAGTGCCCGTGACGTTGCCGATGCATTGACGGCGGACGGTTTTTCAACAGCAAAAAATCAGGTCCAGTTGGCCGTTCCCATTAAAACCATCGGCTTGCATGAAGTCGCTGTGATTTTGCACCCCGAAGTCAGCGTCACGGTGACCGCCAACGTGGCCCGTTCGCCGGATGAAGCCGAAACCCAGTCCCGCCTTGGACGTGCTGTCCTGAGCCAGGACGAGGAAGAAGCCCTAAAACGTGAAAGCGATCAGGCCGCAGCCGAAGCCGCAGCCACGGAAGCGGCCCTTAAACAGGCCGAAGAGATGTTCGAAGAAGGCGCCGAGCCCGAAGCCGAAGTTGAAGCCACAGACGAAACCGGTGAAGACAAGGGCGAGGAAAACAGCGAACAGGACTAAAATCTTTTTCGCAAATGATTTAAAAAATGCGGTGCTTGTCCCCCGGACAGGCACCGTTTTTTTACTTTATCCACAGGCCATCCCCGCTATTCACACGGTTTTGACAACACCGGTAAAACCAGTGCTACAATTTCTCCGCAAACGCTTTTATGATCCGGGATTATGACTTCTTCTCTTCCTCCTGATACGCCAGATGATGGCGATACCGTTATTGATGACAAAGCGGATACCGGGTCCGGTGAACACTATGATACGGCCATATCTGATCAAGGCCATGACACCGTTTCCATGCCCGAAGACCCTTATGACGTTCCCCCGGTAAATACCGATAGCACCGCACCGCAATCGGCGTTCCGGGCCATGCCGCACAATATCGAAGCCGAGAAAAGCCTGTTGGGGGCCATATTCATCAACAACCGCGCCCACGAAAAAGTTTCCGAATTTTTGATGCCGGAACATTTTTCGCTGAAACATCACGGCCTGATCTATGAAGCCATTTCGTTGTTGATCGAACGCGGGCAAATCGCCGACCCGATCACGTTGAAGCGCTATTTCGAACAGGATGAAACCCTGGCCGAAGTGGGCGGACCGCGTTATCTGGCCGATCTGGCCGCATCCGCTGTGACCGTCATCAACGCCCATGAATATGGCCGCATTATTTATGATCTGCATCTGAAACGTGAATTGATCAGTCTGGGTGAAGACGTCGTCAACAAAGCCTATAGCGGGCAATTGGAAGACAGCGCCACAACACAGATCGAACAGGCTGAACAAACCCTTTATGATCTGGCAACCACAGGCAATTACGAAGGCGGCTTTAAAAATTTCAAGGAAGCCATCGTCGAAGCCGTGGAAATCGCCGCCGCCGCCCATCAACGCGACAGCGGACTGGCCGGAGTCAGTTCCGGGTTTCGCGATTTTGATAAACTGCTGGGCGGTTTCCATCCATCCGATTTATTAATTTTGGCCGGACGCCCGGCCATGGGAAAAACAGCCCTCGCCACCAATATGGCCTTTAACGCCGCCTATGATTACAAAAACAGCGGCGGCAAGGAAGGCGCGGTGGTCGGCTTTTTCTCGCTTGAAATGTCGGCGGAACAATTGGCGGCAAGGATTTTGTCGGAACAATCGAGCATTCCGTCCGATAAAATGCGCAAAGGTGAACTGACAAACGACGAATTTACCAAGCTGGCAACCTGCAGTCAGGCGTTGCATTCAATCCCGATTTTTATTGACGACACCCCGGGGTTGACCGTAAGCGCGCTCCGAACCCGCGCCCGGCGTTTGAAACGCCAGCATAATCTGGGCATGATCATCGTTGATTACCTGCAACTCATCACCGGGTCAAACCAATCCAGAAGCGATGGCCGGGTACAGGAGGTATCCGAAATCACCCGCGGGCTTAAAACGCTGGCCAAGGAACTGGGCGTTCCCGTGGTGGCCCTGTCACAGTTGTCGCGGCAAGTGGAAAACCGCGAAGACAAGCGTCCGCAACTGGCCGATTTACGGGAATCCGGTTCCATCGAACAGGACGCCGATGTGGTCACATTTATTTACCGCGATGAATATTATCTGGAAAAGGCAGAACCCAAACAACGGGCCGATGAAGCCACCGACAAACACGCATCACGCATCAGCCATTGGGAAGAACGCATGGCCAGCGTTAAAAATATTGCCGAAGTGATCGTCGCCAAACAGCGTCACGGCCCGATCGGCACCGTATCGTTGATGTTCGATGGTCAATTCACCCGTTTTGGCGATCTTGACCGCCAGCATGATCAGGATTTTTAAGCTATCATGCCGGCATTGATGGATAACGCTCACGGTGCGGCGACCCTGAAAATCAATCTGGACCGGGTTCGCGACAATTACCGGATTTTAAAACAACAATTGGGTGGCATCCCCTGTGCCGGCGTGGTCAAGGCCAACGGATACGGGCTGGGCGCCGTTGAAATTTCAGAAACGTTATACAATGACGGCTGCCGGGATTTTTTTGTCGCTTTGATGGATGAAGGCATTCAATTACGCCAACACCTGCCGGAAAACGCCAATATTCATATTCTGGGCGGCTTATTGCCGGGCATGGCCCCGGTTTATCACAGCCACCGACTGATCCCGGTGCTGGGATCGTTACCGGAAATCCATGACTGGAAACAGTCGATGGATGCCCACCCCGGCCCCGTCGACATCCATATCGATACCGGCATGTCCCGGTTGGGGCTTAGCCCGGGAGAAATTCTGAAAATTGCCGATGATCCGGATGTGATTGCCGATCTGGATATCAACGCTGTCATCAGTCATCTGGTGATGGCCGATGAACCGGACGGCGAAATCAACAACCAACAGCTTCAGCGTTTCACAGATGCGTTGCGGTTTTTCCCGGCTGCAAAAACGTCGCTGGCCAATTCGTCAGGCATTTTTCTGTCTCCTGATTTTCATTTTGATTTTGGTCGCCCCGGAGCCGCGCTGTATGGTTTAAGTCCAAACACATCAAAGCCCAACCCCATGTGTCAAGTGGTTGAGCTAAAAGGAAAAATCGTACAGGTTCGCGACGTTGACAGGCCAGAAACCGTTGGCTATGGTGCCACACACCGGATTCTGGATAAAGGCCGCATTGCAACGGTTCCGGTGGGCTATGCGGACGGTTATTTACGCTCGCTTTCCAATGCGGGCCATGCTTTTGTCGATGGCGCCCCGAACGATGTGGCCCGGGTTGATATTGTAGGACGTGTTTCAATGGATTTAATCACACTGGATGTCAGCCATGTCCCCGAACGCTTTGTCTGTCCTGGCGCATCCGTTGAATTGATCGGTCCCCGCATCACCGCCGATGATCTGGCGGCAAAGGCCGGAACCATCGGCTATGAAATCCTGACCAGTCTTGGTCAACGTTACAGGCGCATTTACGTGGACAACAACGGACCCCGGCCATCATGAATTTTTTACAGGCCATTGGCCGCATATTGCTGGAATTTTTCGCCACGGCCGGACGTCTGACGCTGTTCACCATAAGCGGCGTCTCGCATATATTCCGGCCACCGTTTTATTACCGCATCATTTTAAAACAAATGATTGATATCGGTTTTTATTCCCTGCCCGTGGTCGGCTTGACCGCAGTTTTTGCCGGCATGGTTTTAGCTTTGCAAAGCTATACCGGGTTTTCCCGGTTTCAGGCCGAAGGTGCCATTGCCAACGTGGTTGTTATTTCCATCACCCGGGAACTTGGACCGGTGCTGGCCGGATTGATGGTCGCCGGGCGCATCGGTGCATCGGTGGCCGCTGAAATCGGCACCATGCGCGTCACCGAACAAATTGACGCGCTGACAACATTATCCACCAACCCGATGAAATATCTGGTGGCACCGCGTCTGTTGGCGGGGATTCTGATGTTCCCCATACTGGTCACGATTGCCGACAGTATCGGTATTTTTGGCGGCTATATCGTGGCTGTGTTCAAACTTGGTTTCAACCCCAGCAACTATATTCAGAACACCTGGGACTTTATGACCTTTTCCGATTATTTTTCTGGCATTGTCAAAGCCGCCGTGTTTGGTTTTCTGGTATCGTTGATGGGGTGCTACCATGGTTATCATTCCAAAGGCGGTGCCCAGGGCGTCGGTATGGCAACCACCAATGCCGTGGTATCGGCATCGATTTTAATCTTAAGTTTCGATTACATCATCACGGAACTGTTTTTCACGCAATGAGCATTCGCCAATGAGCCGTCCCGTAAAAATCAGCATGCAAAAAGTTTGCAAAAGATTTGGTGAAAAGCGCGTGCTCGATAACATGGATCTGGATGTGATAACCGGCGAATCGATGGTTATCATCGGCGGTTCCGGCACCGGCAAATCGGTCACCATCAAATGTATTCAGGGTTTGCTGACCCCCGACAGCGGCTCCATCCTTATTGACGGCATCGACACCGTCGGCATCAGCGAAGCCAAACGCCAAGCCATCAACAAACAAATCGGCATGCTGTTTCAGGGTGCCGCCCTGTTTGACAGTTTGCCGGTCTGGGAAAATGTCTGTTTCGCGCTTTTGGCCGAACACAAAATCAGCCGCAAAGACGGCCCCGACTTCGCCCGGGAAAAACTGGCACTGGTCGGACTGGGTGCTGATTTGTTAATGGCGTCGCCGGCGGATTTGTCGGGTGGCATGCAAAAACGCGTTGGACTGGCCCGGGCCATTGCCAATAACCCTGAAATTATTTTCTTTGACGAACCGACCACCGGGCTTGACCCGATTATGGCCGATCTGATCAACAATCTGATTGAACACGTCAACAAGGAAATCGGGGCCACCGCATTAACCATTACCCACGACATGAAAAGTGCCAAAAAAATCGGTGACCGCATCGCATTGTTGTATGGCGGAAAAATTGTCTGGATCGGCAATGCCGCTGATATTGATCATTGCGGCAATCCGTATGTTGAACAGTTTATTCAAGGGGCGACAACCGGCCCCATCAAAATATCGGCCCGCGCCTGAACAACCCGCGCCTGAACAAAAGGAGCCCACCGTTGGCCCGTAAAACGACCGAATATGTTTGCCAGTCCTGTGGCAGCGGATTCCCGAAATGGTCCGGGCGCTGTGACACCTGTGGCGAATGGAACACGTTGACAGAAGAAGTCGTTCTGGATCAAACCCCCAAAGGATTAAAAGGGCCAAAGGGTCGAAAAATCCAGTTCGTCGGATTGACGGGGTCTGAGATAAAACCACCGCGCCGGGTTTCAAACATCACCGAATTTGACCGCGTCTGCGGTGGCGGGCTGGTGGCCGGGTCCGCACTGCTGGTCGGTGGTGATCCGGGCATTGGTAAATCCACGTTGTTGATACAGGTGTTGGCGGCGCTCAGTCAGGAATGCCGCTGTGCCTATATTTCAGGCGAAGAATCCATTCATCAAATCCGCCTGCGCGGTGAACGGCTGGGGCTGTCAAAGGCCACCGCAAAACTGGCAACGACGACTTCAGTCCGCGATATTATCGCCAGTATGGACGGCAAAGACGCTCCGGAAATCGTTGTCATTGACAGTATCCAGACCATGTATGTGGATAATCTGGACAGCGCCCCGGGCACGGTGGCGCAAGTGCGGTCATCGTCACAGGAACTGATCCGGCTTGCCAAACGTCAGGGTTTTGCCCTGATACTGGTCGGCCACGTCACCAAGGACGGTGCCATTGCCGGGCCACGGGTGCTGGAACACATGGTCGACACGGTACTTTATTTCGAAGGCGACCGATCGCATCAGTTCCGGATTTTGCGCGCCGTTAAAAACCGCTTTGGCCCGACCGACGAAATTGGCGTATTTGAAATGCGGCAAACCGGATTGCAACAGGTCAGCAATCCGTCGGCTTTGTTTCTCGGTGAAAACAATCCGGATATTTCCGGGGCTTCGGTGTTCGCAGGACTTGAAGGCTCGCGCCCGGTGCTGGTGGAAATTCAGGCGTTGATCGCGCCTTCCAGTCAGGCCACACCAAGACGCGCCGTGGTCGGCTGGGACAGCGCCCGCCTGGCCATGATCATGGCGGTACTGGAAACCCGGACAGGGCTTGCATTGGGCGGCTCGGAAGTGTACCTAAACGTCGCAGGCGGGTTGAAAATCAGCGAACCCGCCGCCGATCTGGCCGTTGCCGTATCGCTGATATCGTCTTCATGTGATGTGGCGGTGCCTGAAAAAACGATTATATTCGGAGAAATTGGTTTGTCCGGCGAAGTCAGGAGCGTACCGCAAATCGAAGCCCGCCTTAAAGAAGCGGCCAAGCTGGGCTTTAAACGTGCGATCATTCCGAAACGCCCGAAACGTTCAAATGATGACAAAAACAAACCGGATTTACAGACTTTCGCCATGGAATTGACCGAGATCAGCAATTTAAAGGATGTATTGGCGTTGTTTGCCACGGCGTTATCAAAAGACAAAGCCCGTCAACCCCCGTTTGAAAAAACAGTCCCATGATGGAAAACCTCAACAATTTGAACAACCTTCCCATCAATCTGTTTGATGTGGTTGTTTTGATTGTGCTTTTGATATCGGCGTTGTTTGCCTATTCCCGTGGCTTTGTTCACGAAGTTCTGGCTATTGCCAGTTGGCTCGGCGCGGCAGTGGCCACGTTCTATCTGTTTCCGCTGTTGAAACCCTTGATGCGCTCCCTGTTCAATGACCAGCTTGGCATTACCATTGATCTGGCCGCCGATTTCACATCGGGCGTGATTATTTTTGTTTTTGCCATGGCGGCATTTTCAGTCATCACCCGGACCATTTCCGGGCATATCAAAAAAAGCGCGTTGAATATACTCGATCGCTCACTGGGATTTTTGTTCGGATTGTTGCGCGGCGCGTTGCTGGTGGCGGTTGCCTATATCGCCCTTGAACTGGTGTTGCCACCCAGCAAACAACCGCCATGGATCAAAGGGGCCAGATCAATGGAGATCATTCGCCCGGCGGCACAGTACCTGACATCTTTATTGCCGGAAACAACAGGGCGCAGCCTTTCAAAATCACTGAATAAAACCGGCGATAAAAATAAATCCAGCGATGCCTTTGACAAATCCGATATCGTCAAAAAACTGATCAGCCCCAAACCTGAATCCGCCCCGGCGCCAACCCGGGACGGATACGGCAAAAAGGAGCGCGGCGATATGGAACGTCTGATTGAGTCACAACCCCAATAATTTTCAACCCATGATTTTCGGGAAAATGCGCAATGTCCCTTTCTTTTCCTCCGTTGAAACACTGCACAGCCATCACAGACGAAGACGACGACCATTTCAAAGACGAATGCGGTCTGTTCGGAATTTTCGGTCACGTTGACGCGGCCACGCATACGGCGCTGGGCCTGCACGCACTACAGCACAGAGGACAGGAATCAGGTGGCATCGTCGCTTTTGACGGCGAACAATTTCATACCCACAAAGCATTGGGACTGGTCGGGGATAATTTCAGTTCACCGGATATCATGAACCATTTGACCGGTTCCATGGCCATCGGACATGTCAGGTATTCCACAAGCGGAGGCGAAGGCGGCGTGCTGCGCAATATTCAGCCTTTGTTCGCGGAGTTTAAATTCGGCGGTTTCGCCGTTGCCCATAACGGCAATTTGACCAACGCGTTAACGTTGCGGCGGGAACTGGTCAACAAGGGCTGCCTGTTCCAGTCCACCAGTGATTCGGAAAACATCATTCATCTGATTGCCACCAGCCGTTTTGACAAAGTCGTTGACCGCCTGACCGATGCCCTGAACCAGACCGAAGGCGCGTTTTCGCTGGTCGCCATGACGCAGAAAAAACTCATCGGACTGCGCGACCCGAACGGCGTCAGGCCGTTGGTCATTGGCCGCTTGGGCGAGGCCTGGGTATTGACATCGGAAACTTGTGCGCTGGATATTATCGATGCGGAATTCGTTCGCGATGTGGAACCCGGCGAAATTATCATCATTGACGAAGACGGCCTGCAAAGCGTCAAGCCGTTCGAGAAAAAACCCGGCAAATTCTGTATTTTTGAATTCGTTTACTTTGCCCGCCCCGACAGTCTTGTCGAAGGCAAAAATGTTTATGACATCCGCAAGGAAATCGGCTGTGAACTGGCAAGGGAAAGCCATGTTGATGCCGACCTGGTGGTGCCGGTTCCCGACAGCGGTGTGCCGTCGGCCATTGGCTATGCCGAACAGACCGGATTGCCGTTCGAGTTGGGGATTATCCGCAATCACTATGTCGGACGGACCTTTATCGAGCCGACCGATCAGATCCGCCATTTGGGGGTGCGTTTGAAACACAATGCCAATGCCGCCCGACTGAAAGGCAAACGCGTTATTCTGGTTGACGATTCCATTGTCCGCGGAACAACATCGGTTAAAATTGTCGATATGGTCAGACAGGCCGGGGCCACAGAAGTCCACATGCGGATTTCCAGCCCGCCGACCACCCATTCCTGTTATTACGGCATCGATACCCCGGAACGCGATCAATTGATGGCGGCGCAAATGGATGTGGAAACCATGCGCAAACACATCGGCGTTGACAGTCTGAGCTTTATCACAGCCGACGGCCTTTACCGCGCCGTTGGTGAAAAATCCAGAAACCCGGGTTGCCCGCAATATTGCGACGCCTGCTTTACCGGGGAATATCCCATTGCATTGACCGATAATGAATGTGAACCGTCGCCCAATTTATTCACCCTGATGGAGCAAGTGTAAATGTCCGGGACAAACACAAATGCCATACCCGATGGCGCGCTTGATGGCCGCATTGCCTTGATCACCGGGGCATCGCGCGGCATTGGCCGGGCATTGGCGCTGCGTTTTGCCGAACTGGGCGCGCACCCTGTTCTGGTGGCCCGTACACAGGGCGCACTGGAAGAAGTCGATGATGAAATTTACCGGATCACGGGCCAACACGCGACTTTATTACCGCTGGATTTAACGGATTTTGACGCCATTGACCGTATGGGGGCTGCGATTTTCAAGCGTTGGGGAAAGCTTGATATCCTGATTGGCAATGCCGCCATACTGGGATCGTTGAACCCGATGGGGCAAATGGATCCAAAATTATGGGATCAGGTGATGGCCATCAATTTAACCGCCAACTGGCGCCTGATCCGCAGCTGCGATCCATTGCTGCGTCAATCGGATGCCGGGCGGGCGGTGTTTGTCACATCCACCGTGGGGGCCGAGCCCAGAGCGTACTGGAGCGCCTACGCCGTCAGCAAGGCCGCCCTTGAAATGATGGTCAAAATCTACGCCGATGAATTGCATAAAACCAATGTCACCGCCAATCTGATCAACCCCGGGGCGACACGGACCGCGATGCGCGCCCAGGCCATGCCCGGCGAATATCCGGAAACGGTCAAGCCGCCTTCGGATGTGGTTGATGATTTTGTCCGGCTGTGCCTACCCGACTCGACAAAAAACGGTGAACGGATTGTCTGTTAGAGCATTTCCGGGATATTCCGCTTCCGTTTTTGACCGATCATGTGTTATTGTTTGGGATTGTGCGGGCCCGTACCTGTCATAATCCTTGTTTCCTTCCCTATACTGGAGAACCGTCATTTCCGCTTCGAATACCCTGTTAAATCTTGTCGGTGCCGTTGCGTTATTGCTGTGGGGAATGCGCATGGTGCGAACGGGCGTGACCCGGGCTTATGGCGCGCAGTTGCGTCAAATCATTTCCCGCAGCATCAGCAACCGTTTTAAAGCGTTCGGCGTTGGCCTTGTCGTCACCGGCGTTTTACAAAGCAGCACGGCAACGGCGTTGATGGTGGCATCCTTTGCCAGTCGCGGACTGATGGCAACGGCCCCGGCGCTGGCTGTGATGTTGGGTGCCGATGTCGGCACCACAATCGTTGCCCAGGTTCTGTCATTTGATTTATCGTGGCTGTCGCCAACCTTGTTGGGCATTGGTGTGATTACCCATTTGTCATCGAAACGTTCCATCACCAAACAGTTCGGGCGCACAGCCATCGGTTTGGGATTGATGTTACTGGCATTGAAACTGATCGTGACGACTTCGGTGCCGCTCCGGGAATCGCAGGTTCTGAACGAAGTCTTTGGCTCGCTGGCCGGTGATGTCATTATGGGCGTTTTGATCGCCGCCATTTTAACCTGGCTGACCCATTCCAGTCTGGCCATTGTCTTGTTAGTGATGTCCATGGCCGCATCCGGTGCGGTGCCGTTACCATTGGCACTGGCTTTGGTATTGGGTGCCAATCTGGGCGGCACCCTGCCGCCGATCATGGCAACCGCCGGCGGCAGCCCCGAAGCCCGCCGCGTCCCCGTTGGCAATGCCATTTTCAAAATCATCGGCTGTCTGGCTTTGTTGCCTGTAATCACCATCATCGCCGGATATTTTCAGGAAATAGAGAGCGACCCCGCCCGCGCCGTTGTAAATTTCCACACCATTTTCAATTTTTTACTGGCCATCGTCTTTATCGGACTGACCGAACCGATTGCCAAAATCACCAAAAAACTGTTTCCCGATGTGGATCAGACCGATGATCCCGGACGTCCGCGCCATCTCGATAAAAACGATATTGATAACCCGGCAACGGCATTGATCAACGCCGCCCGGGAAACACTGAGGATGGGTGATATCGTTGAAACCATGTTGACCCAAAGTCTGGAAGTGCTGGCCAAGGACGACGAAGCCAGCGCCAAAGCGGTACACAGCATGGACGATACCGTTGACAGGCTGCATGAACAGATCAAGCTTTATACCACCGTCGTCACCCGCCATGAAATGGATAAAAAAGAAAGCCAGCGCGCCCATGAAATCATGGCTTTTTCAACCAATCTGGAACACATCGGTGATATCGTTGATAACTTGATGGATATTTCGACCAAAAAAATCAAAAAACACATGAAATTTTCCAGAGAAGGTCATGAAGAACTGTATTATTTGCACACCCGGGTGGTTGATAATCTGAAACTGGCAATGGCGGTTTTTATTTCAGGTGACGTCAAACTGGCGCGTCGGTTATTGACAGAGAAAAAAGAAATTGTCGCCCTTGAACGGGCCGGAGCCGAAGACCATCTCGCCCGTCTGCGCGATGGCCGCACCGAAAGCATTGAAACCAGCGCATTGCATATGGATATTTTGCGTGATCTGAAACGCATAAATTCGCATATCGTTGCCGTTGCCTATCCGGTTCTTGAACAGGCCGGTGAACTGGACGCACTGAAAAAACCGGAAGAACTTGCCGGAATGGCTGACAAAACAGCCTGAATCATGGCTTGGCGATGGTAATGCCGTCTTTTAAAAATGATAACGATGCTGCCATTTTCCGGTCCGGTTTACGGTCGGTAATCAGTTTTCGCACCTGTTTGAAATTACCCACTTCGACCGGAGCCGTTCTGTTGAATTTGCTGTAATCGGCCAGAACAATGGCAATATGGGCGCGCATCAGCATTTGCGCGCGCAATTCTGCCGCTTCACGGGTGTAATCCATCAATCCCATCACCGGCGACAGGGCACTGGCCCCGATGAAAGCAAAATCACAAAGATAATGGGACAGCATTTCCGTGGCATCACGACCCGTGGTCGCGCCGTCCATGCCCTGTAATTCACCCCCCAACAGCAACACCTTGTTTTCATTGCGCCCGGCCAGACGGCCCGAGACCTGAATATCGTTGGTGATGACCGTTAATTTACGGCTGCGGCCAAGGGCTTCGGCCAACCGCAATGTTGTTGTTCCGGCATCAATGATCAATGATGCCCCGTCGGGGACCAATGACGCCGCCATTTCGCCGATGGCTTTTTTTCCCGGTCGATTGACCTCCAACCGGTCATCAAAAGCCGGTTCCATATCGGTGACCGTCAACGCCCCGCCATGGGTTTTTCGCAGCCGGTTTTCCGTATCAAGGCGGGTGATATCGCGGCGAATGGTTTCACGCGAGACTTTCAGGCGGTGATAAAGCTCGTTTACGGAAACCGAGCCTTTCTCACCCAGAATTTCAAGTATGCGGTCGCGTCGCTGTTCTGCCAGCATGGTGCTTGTCCTTTGAAGTATCCCGTGTTTTGAAAAACAGTGCCGCCCTCAGACACGCCAATATTCCCTATCCTATAGATATAGCGAGGGTCAAGTTACAGAAAAATGACATTTTTTGTGGATTTTTGTTTGTTAGTGTGGAAGTCTGTATAAACGATGTTTGCAGGGAATCAAAATCGTTCGGGCATTTCAGGTTCAACCGTACTGGCATCGCGGATTTGTACATGTCCCTAATATGTTTTGGCTTTCAAACATCGCCCGGAAAAACGTCCGGGTTTTGCCGTTTATCTGTTTTAAACAACTGTCATGAAATTTTCATTTGTATGAATGAGATAATCGGTCATAAAATCAAGAACTTTTTCGAATGCTTATATTCGACTTTCAGGGAACACAGGAGCTATTTCATGAAGAACAGAACAAAAAAAATATCCCTTTTATTGGCGGGGGTTGCGGCCGTCGGTTTGTTTGGTTTGAAAACCGTACAGGCGGCAACGGAATTAACGGTCTATACCGCTGTTGAAGCCGAAGATCTGAAAAAATATGCCAAGGAATTCAACAAAACCAATCCGGACATCAAAATCAAATGGGTTCGCGATTCCACCGGCATCGTCACAGCCAAATTGCTGGCCGAAAAAAACAACCCCAAAGCCGACGTCGTCTGGGGATTGGCAGCCACCAGTCTGATGCTTCTGAAAGCCGAAGGCATGACCCAGCCCTATGCCCCCAAAGGTGTTGAAAAGCTGGATAAGAAATTCGTCGACAGTGACAATCCCCCGCACTGGACCGGTATGGACGCGTGGATTGCCTCAGTTTGTTACAACACGGTCGAAGCCAAAAAGAAAAACCTGCCGGTTCCAAAATCATGGCGTGATTTGCTGAACCCGGTTTACAAAGGCAGCGTTGTCATGCCGAACCCCAATTCATCGGGAACCGGTTTCCTTGACGTTTCAAGCTGGTTGCAAATCTTTGGCGAAGGCGGCGGCTGGGATTATATGGACGGTCTGCATAAAAACATCGCCTACTATACCCATTCCGGTTCCAAGCCGTGCAAACTGGCAGCCGCCGGGGAAATCCCCATCGGCATTTCATTTGCTTTCCGTGGTGCCAAATCCAAAGCCAAAGGTGCCCCCATTGAAATCATCCTGCCCAGTGAAGGCATCGGTTGGGACATGGAAGCAACCGCCATCGTTAAAGGCACGAAAAACCTTGAAGCCGCCAAAAAGCTGGTTGATTTCACCGTCAGCAAAGACGCCAACGTGATGTACAACAAAGGCTACGCGGTTGTTGCCTATCCGGGTGTTGCCAAGGCTGTGAAATTTTTCCCGGCCGGTATTACGGACGCCATGATCGACAACAAATTTGAATGGGCGGCGACAAACCGCAAACGCATTCTTAAAGAATGGCAGAAACGCTACGATTCGAAATCGCTGCCTAAATAACAGGTCTGCGAAATTCGTCTGACACGAAATCCGGCCACATACTGTGTTTTTTACAAATACAGTGGTGGCCGGTATCACGTTTGCCTGAATTGGTGAAAAGGCGAATTAAATGCGGATTTTAATACATTCATTTTAAAAATTTTCTCAATCCAAAAAGTCTCGAGCATCAGATGACCAGCGACGCCAAGCCATTCCTGCAAATACAGAATCTCGTCAAAAAATTCGGCGATTTTACCGCCCTCAGTGATATTTCGCTGGATGTGTATGAAAGCGAATTTGTCTGTTTTCTGGGGCCTTCGGGTTGCGGCAAGACGACCTTGCTGCGCGCCATCGCCGGGCTTGATATTCAAACCTATGGCACCATTATTCAGGATGACAAGGACATATCCGCATTGCCGTCATCAAAACGGGATTTCGGCATTGTCTTTCAATCCTATGCATTATTTCCGAACCTGACGATTTATAAAAACGTCGCTTACGGCCTTGAAAACCGCAAACTGCCAAAACCGGAAATTAAAGCCCGGGTCAATGAATTGCTGGAACTGGTCGGGCTTCACGATCAGGGCGACAAATACCCGGCGCAGTTATCCGGCGGACAACAGCAACGGGTCGCTTTGTCGCGGGCCATGGCCACGTCACCGGGGTTATTGTTGCTGGACGAACCGTTATCGGCTCTGGACGCCCGGGTCAGGGTGCATTTACGCTCTGAAATCAAAGACTTGCAACGCCGCCTTGGCGTCACCACCATCATGGTCACCCATGACCAGGAAGAAGCTTTAACCATGGCGGATCGTATTGTTGTCATGAATCAGGGTGTCATTGATCAGGTCGGCACACCAGAAGAAATTTACCGCACGCCAACCACGGAATTTGTTGCCGATTTCATCGGCACCATGAACTTTTTTCCGGGCGAAGTTGTCAAAAACGGACAGGTCAAAGTCGGCGGAACATTGCTTTCATGTTCAACGGACGGTTTTCAAAACGGCGATCAGGTATCCGTTGCCATTCGCCCCGAAGATGTCAACGCACAGGATATTTCGGATGATACGGCCACTGAAAACACGTTGTCGGCAACGATAGAGAATATGGAGTTTCTTGGATCCTTTTACCGGGTGACCATTGATAAAAATATTTTTTCCGGTGATCTGGATTCCGATCATCTGTTGGCCGATTTTTCCGTCAATCTGGTGCGCAGAAAAGATATCAAGCCCGGCAACGTATTAAATATCGCCTTTCCCAAAGACCTGATCCGATTGTTTCCGGTGGCGCCATGACGGATGTAAGCTTATCCCCCGGACAAAGAATTCCCGTCAAAGCCAAACTCAGCCGTGATGACTGGCAAATGCGCGTGACTATGGTCGCCATTGGATTGTTGCTGTTGCTGGGGATTTTGCTGCCGCTTTATACCATGCTGTCGAAAAGTTTTGAAAATACCGATGGCGAATTTGTCGGGCTTGCCAATTATGCCGAATATTTTTCAACGCCGGCGTTATTTTTTTCCGGCATCAACAGTTTAACCATATCGGTTATCGCAACCATGATCGTCCTTGGCATCGCCTTTGTCTATGCCTATGCGTTGACCCGGACCTGCATGCCGTTCAAATGGTTTTTCAGGCTGGTGGCCATTATTCCATTATTGACACCATCCCTGCTGGGCGGGATTTCGCTGATATACTGGTTCGGCAATCAGGGCGTATTGAAAGATCTGTTATTGGGCAACACGATTTATGGCCCGATTGGAATCACTATCGGCTCCAGCTATTGGGTGTTTCCCCATGCCCTGATGATTGTGATCACGGCGCTTTCGATCACCGACGCCCGTTTGTATGAAGCCGCCGACGCACTGCGCACGTCCAAATTAAAAGTTTTCTTCACCGTTACCCTGCCCGGCTGTAAATACGGTCTGATCAGTGCCGGGTTCGTTATTTTCACCTTGGTTTTCACCGATTTCGGTGTCCCCAAAGTCATTGGCGGCAATTACAATATGCTGGCCACCGACATTTACAAACAGGTCATCGGCCAGCAAAATTTCCAAATGGGTGCCGTGGTTTCCGTTGTTTTGCTGTTGCCGGCGGTGATCGCATTTACCGTTGATCGCATTGTTCAGAAAAAACAGGTAGCGTTGCTGTCATCCCGGGCCGTGCCTTATACCCCGAAACCCAGTGCCGGGCGCGATATTTCCATGTTTCTTTTCTGTTCAGTGGTGGCGTTGTTTATTCTTGCCATGCTGGGGATGGCGCAATACGCAGCACTGGTAAAATTCTGGCCCTATAATCTCAGCTTCGCGCTCGATAATTATAATTTCGACGTCATGGACGGTGGCGGCTGGGAAGCGTTCTGGAATTCCATTTACATGGCGGTGTACACGGCCATTTTCGGCACCATCATCATTTTCTTTGGCGCCTATCTGATGGAAAAAGGCCGCGGTTTCAAAGCCGGGCGCACGGCTTTTCATATGATTGCCATCACCCCGCTGGCGGTTCCGGGCATGGTCTTGGGGTTGGCCTATATCTTTTTCTTCAACCACCCGGACAATCCGCTCAATTTTTTATACGGCACCATGGCCATACTGGTGATCGTTACCATTGTTCACTTTTACACCGTCAGCCACCTGACCGCCGTCACCGCCTTAAAACAAATGGACAATGAATTTGAAAGCGTGTCGGCATCGTTAAAAGCGCCGTTTTACAAAACGTTCATGCGAGTGACGGTGCCGGTTTGCCTGCCTGCTATTTTTGATATTTCGATTTATCTGTTCCTGAACGCCATGACTACGGTGTCGGCGGTGATCTTTCTGTATTCATCGGATACCACGCTGGCTTCGGTTGCGGTGCTGAATATGGATGATGCCGGTGATACGGCACCGGCGGCGGCGATGGCAATGATGATTGCCTATACCTGTGCCGGGGTGCGTATCGCCCATGTGTTGCTGACCCGCAGCATATCGAAAAAAACACAAGCGTGGCGTGGCCGGTAAAACGTATATCACACGGCACCGCAGTTCTTTTCCCCGTCGCTTATGCAAAATCTGTCACAAAACTGTAACAATTCATGTGCATTTTAATGTGGCTTTTTGACTGTATATGACCGATAATGACCTAAATATTTCATCAGGAAAGACAATATCATGAACACTCCCCCGCGCGATCTTCCTCACGACCCATGGCTGTTGACACCCGGCCCGTTGACCACAACCGACGCCACAAAACAGGCCATGCTTCATGATTGGGGGTCACGGGATGAAACCTTTATCGAAACCAATGCCCGGGTTTTGAAACAGTTGGTCGACATCGCCGGTGCCAATGCCAGCCATGTGGCAGTCCCGGTTCAGGGCAGCGGCACTTTCGCTGTTGAAGCAACCATTGCCACATTGCTTCCCCGTGACGGCAAGGCGCTGGTTCTGATCAATGGCGCTTACGGACAACGGATGGTAAAAATTCTTGACTACCTGGGCCGCGATTATGTCATTTACGAAACGCCCGAGGACGTAGCCCCCGATGTGGGTGAAGTGGACGCAATCCTTGAAAAAGACCCGCCCATCAGCCATGTGCTGGCCGTTCACTGTGAAACCACGTCGGGCATACTGAACCCCATTCACGATATTGCAGAAACGGTAAAAAAACACGGGCGGGCCTTGATCATAGACGCCATGAGCGCATTTGGCGCCATCGAACTGAACGCCCGGGACACACCGTTTACCGCCGTGATGGCATCATCCAACAAATGCCTTGAAGGGGTTCCCGGCATGGGCTTTGCCATCATCGATAAAAACGCACTGGAAAAATGTCAGGGCAATGCCCATTCCCTGAGCCTTGATTTATATGATCAATGGCAAGCCATGGAAAAAACCCGGCAATGGCGGTTTACGCCGCCGACCCATGTGATTGTCGCCTTTGATCAGGCCATCAAACAATTTATCAAAGAAGGCGGCGTAAAGGGCCGCGGCGCCCGCTACCAAAACAACTGCAATATACTGGTTTCCGGGATGCGGGATATGGGGTTTGAAACCCTTTTACGTGATGATTTACAGGCCCCGATCATTGTCACATTCAAAATGCCCGCGGATAAAAACTTTGTCTTTGAAGATTTTTATAACCGGCTGAAAGATCTGGGGTTTGTTATCTACCCCGGAAAGCTGACCGTGGCACCGTCGTTCCGCATCGGCTGTATCGGGGCCTTGGGCGAAACCGAAATCAGAGCCGCGCTTCAGGCCATCAAGTCAACGCTTGAAAATATGGGCGTCACTGAAACGGGAGCCGGGAAATGAGCCAACATCCAGACACCATCTCCGTCAATGGCCGTAGCTATAATTGGCCGCAAAAACCATTGGTCGTCGTCTGCATAGATGGCTCGGAGCCGGCATATACCCAACAGGCCATAGCCGCCGGAAAGATGCCGTTCACGGCCAAAATGTTACAATCCGGGGCCGATTTACGCGGCAAATGCGTCATCCCCAGTTTCACCAATCCCAACAATTTATCCATCGTCACCGGTGTTCCGCCCGTTGTCCACGGCATTTCCGGCAATTACTATCTTGACCGGGACCGGGGTGAAGAAGTTTTAATGAACGATCCGGCGTTGTTGACGGCGGATACCATTTTCAAAGCCTTTCAGGATCAGGGTGCGCGCATCGCCATCGTCACCGCCAAAGACAAATTGCGTCGCCTGCTTGGTTATGGGCTGGATTACAATCAAGGAACGGCGGTTTGTTTTTCGTCTGAAAAAGCCGATCAAACCAGCAAAGGTGAACACGGCATTGATCACGCTGACAGATTGCTGAACCGCCCGATCCCGTCGGTGTATTCCGCCGATTTAAGCGAATACATATTCGCCGCCGGTGTTGAATTATTGTCATCGATGAAACCCGATCTGATGTATTTATCGACCACCGATTATGTCCAGCACAAACACGCCCCCGGTACGGCGGAAGCCAACGCGTTTTACGCCATGATGGACAGCTATTTTGCCAAACTCCATAACCTTGGTGCCGATCTTGCCATGACGGCGGACCACGGCATGAATGCCAAACATTTGCCCGGTGGCGCGCCGGACGCGATTTATTTGGGCGACGAACTGGACGAAAAATTCGGCCAGGGCCAAACCCGCGTTATTTGCCCGATTACCGATCCTTATGTGGTTCATCACGGCGCGCTTGGATCGTTCGTCACGGTTTATGTTGTTGACGCGGACAAACAAGGCGACGTCATGGACTTTATCGCCTCACTGGACGGTATTGATGAAGTGCTGAACAACGCCGAGGGCTGCAAGAAGTTCGATCTGCCAACGGAGCGTATGGGTGACATTATCGTTGTCTCGGATAAAAACAAGGTCATCGGCACCCATGAAAAAGACCACGATTTATCGGGCCTGAAAGAACCGCTGCGCTCGCACGGCGGCACATCCGAACAAACGGTACCAATGATGTTCAGCCGCCCGGTCAAGGGTTTAAATCCAAACCACCCGCTTCGCAATTTTGATATTTTCCATGTGGCCTTGAACCACACCATTTAAAGGATCAAAACCATGAAACAGTCCGCAAACGTTCGCCATGAAACCATGCGTATCGCCGGGGAAAAGATTGATACCGAAGGCCGGGTTGATGTCTTTAACCCTTATGACAATGCGCTGGTTGGCAGTGTGCCCAAAGGAACGGACGAACATGTCAAACAGGCGTTTGCCAAAGCCGCCGCTTTTAAATCCGATCTGACCCGCTATCAACGCCAGCAAATATTATCGAAAACGGCGGAATTGCTCGTTGCCCGCAAAGACGAGATTTCCGATTTGATCACAGCGGAAAGCGGACTGTGCAAAAAAGACAGTTTGTACGAAGTCGGCCGCGCCTTTGATGTGTTTCATCTGGCCGGCCAACTGTGCACAAAAGACGACGGTGAAATTTTTTCATGCGATTTGACGCCCCACGGACAACGGCGGAAAATTTTCACCCAGCGTGAACCTTTATTGGGTGTCATCAGTGCGATCACGCCGTTTAACCACCCGTTGAACATGGTCGCCCATAAAATTGCCCCGTCCATTGCCACCAACAACCGCATGGTCTTGAAACAGACCGAGCAAACGCCCCTGACCTGTCTGATTTTGGCAGACGTGCTGTATGAAGCCGGATTACCGCCTGAAATGTTTTCCGTGGTATCGGGTCTGCCCGCCGACATGGGCGACGAAATGATCACCAACGAACATATTGATCTGATCACCTTTACCGGCAGCGTCGGCGTCGGCAAATATATCGCGGAAAAAGCCGGATACCGGCGCATCGTTCTGGAACTGGGCGGCAACGCGCCGTTGATTGTGATGGATGACGCCGATCTGGACAAAGCAGCAACACTTGCGGTCAATGGGGCGACAAAAAATTCCGGGCAACGCTGTACCGCCGTCAAACGGGTGCTGGCCATTGACAGTATCGCCGATGAACTGGTTGAGCGCATGGCGGAAAAAACCCGCAATCTTAAATGCGGCGACCCCATGGACCCGGAAACCGACGTCGGCACCGTGATCAATGAAAAATCGGCGAAACTGTTCGAAGCCCGCGTTAACGACGCCGTCAGCAAAGGCGCAACCCTGATTCATGGCAACGACCGTGACGGCGCCTTGTTCCCGCCGACGCTCATCGATCATGTCCCGGCGGATTGTGAACTGGTAATGGAGGAAACCTTTGGCCCGGCCATTCCGGTCATCCGTTGCAAAGACATCGACGACGTTATACGCATCGCCAACTCGACAGCGTTTGGATTGTCGTCAGGCGTCTGCACCAACCGCATGGATGACATCACCCGCTTTATCAACGAGCTTCAGACCGGGGCCGTCAACATCTGGGAAGTCCCCGGATACCGCATTGAAATGTCCCCTTTTGGCGGCATCAAGGATTCCGGACTGGGGTACAAGGAAGGCGTCATCGAAGCCATGAAAAGCTACACCAACGTCAAAACCTTTTCCATGCCGTGGATGAACTAACCAGTCTTTTTGGCAAGGGCTAAGCGCACATCATCAACAACCCCGGCCCAGTCGTTTAGTGTCCGTTGCCGGAACAGGCGCAAGGACGGATACCACGGGCTGTCGGTGCGTTTTAATTGCCAGCGCCATTCAGGTACGGAACTGAGCATCACCCACACCGGTTTGCCCATGCTTCCTGCCAAATGAGCGACGGCGCTATCCACCGTGATCACCAGATCAAGGGCGTTGACAAGCGCCGCCGTATCGGCAAAATCCTTAATATCCGCTGACAAATCCGTTATGGTTTCCGACAGCCCGTGGGCCTTGATATCATCATTGCCGCCATCCATTTGCAGGCTGAAAAAATCAATATTTTTCTTCTCCAACAACGGTTTCAAATATGTAAAAGGCATTGATCGGAACCCGTCACGGGGATGACCGGGATTACCTTTCCACGCCAACCCGACTTTGAATGCACCCCCACCCGGCTTTGTTTTGCCGGGCCATGACACATATGACGCATCAGGAATTTCGGCATGATCCCGGTCATATAAAATCCCCGGCACATCCAGCAACGGAACATGAACAGCAAAATCCGGTAACGGTTGCCCCCGGGCGATCACCGTCACATTTTTGAAACTATGGCTTAACAACCGCAGCAATGGCGGCTGACATTCAAAAACAATATGACCGGCGCGGGTTTGCAAGTGCGGTATAAAGCGCGCGAATTGCAGGCTGTCGCCATAGCCCTGTTCAGCGTGGACAAGCAAAGTTTTTAGCCGAATGTCTTCACCTTGCCACAACGGGTGCTGAAAATCCCGTATCTGGTTTTGAAACGCCCCGGTTTGCCAGCGATAACGGTAATCCATCCAGCCGTTTTCAAAATCGCCAACCTGTAAATACGCCATGCCCCGGTTACGGCGGAATTCCGGGTTATCCGGGGCCAGCCGGATAGCATGGTGATAATGACGGAAAGCCTCGTCCATGCGGCCCGTTTCCTGATAAAGAACGGCCAGATTGCCATGAACGGCGGCTTCATCCGGGGCCTGTTTCAAGGCAAACAAATTTTCACGCAACGCCTTGTCAAAATGCCCGGCCAAACGGTTAGCGCTCGCCAGTTCCAGCAACGCCCCGGCCCATTCAAAACCAAGGTCCGGAAAATTTGCATCCCTTTTTTCAACGCCCTGAAAACAGTCAACGGCCCGTTCAAAATCGCCCAGATTTTTATAGACCACACCCCGGTTGAACAGGGCCGGGACAAAGTCCGGTTTGATGGCAAGCGCCCGCCCGGCATAGTCAAGAGCCGCGTCAAATTGCCCGGTGCGCAACAAAACAGCCGACAAGTCCGACAGCACATCGGCGGCGCCCGGATTTAAACGAACCGATTCCCGGTAACACCGGGCCGCGTTTTCAAGCTGGTCATCCTGATTATAGAGCCGCCCCAGATTGGCGTGATACAATGCATTATCCGGGGCACTGTTCCGGGCATTATCCGGGGCTACGGTGATTGCTGTTTTGATGCGTTCAATGGCGGATTTGACATCGCCCATATCTGCCATAATCAACGCCGATAAATGCAAAGCGTCACTGTGGTCAGGGTTCCGTTCAAGCACGGCCTGATAGCCCGCAAAGGCTGCGTCAACGCGACCCCCGGCGTGATCTTTATAGGCTTCTACAAATAAGTCCTGAACGTCCGACATACGGGAAAGCCCCTGTTTTTAGTCCGGTAGCAGGATAATCTGGAATAAATTTGACACACAACATGTTTTTTGTAACAAATTTTTCAGAATGTACTGGTATCCGTGTTATGCCTTGGTTAAAATGCCCATCGACAGCATGCGGGCTTGATGATAAAGACTGTTTTGGCCCCAAATTTTTTGTACATAAAATTTCATCCATGCTGCTGGAGTCGTTATAGCCTGTTATCCATTTAACCTGTACCGGTAAATCTGTTGGGGGATTAAAAAATGAAAGCCAGAGACGTAAGAACCATCGCCGATGCCCGCGCCATCGTTGAAGACCGCGGCCTTGATCATGTCAAAGTCGGCGTGTTCGACATCGACGGTATTTTACGCGGCAAATATATGTCGAAAGACAAATTCTTTTCCGCCCTTGAAAAAGGTTTCGGGTTTTGTGACGTGGTGTTGGGCTGGGATTCCCATGATGAACTCTATGACAACGTCAAAGTCACCGGCTGGCACACCGGCTACCCCGACGCAACGGCGCGGATTTTACCGGAAACGTGCCGCGATATCCCGTGGGAAGACGACATGTTGTTGTTCATCGCCGAATTTGGTGGCTACCATGAAAGCGTTTGTCCGCGCGGCACCTTGCGCCGGGTTCTGGATAAAGCCAGCGACATGGGATTTTCCGTCAACGCCGGGCTTGAATTTGAATTTTTCGTATTTGATGAAACGCCGGATACGGTGCGGGATAAAAATTACATTGATATTTCCCCGATCCAGCCCGGATCATTTGGCTATTCGGTTATCCGCAACACGGTCGATTCGGAACTGTATCAGGATTTGCTGAACACCTGTTCCATCATGGATATCCCCATCGAAGGCCTGCACGAAGAAACCGGACCCGGTGTCTGGGAAGCCGCCATTGCCGTCGATAACGCCATCAATGCCGCCGACAAGGCGTCGTTGTTCAAAACATTTGCCAAAGTCTGGGCGCAGAAAAACTCCATGATGGCCACATTCATGGCCAAATGGTCGCCGGACTGGCCGGGACAAAGCGGGCATATTCATATGTCGCTGGTTGATATAAACGGCAAAGGTGCGTTTTATGACACATCCAAGCCTGACAACATATCCGATACCATGCGGTATTTTGTCGGCGGACAGCAACGGCTGATGCCGGAAACGCTGGCGATGGTGGCGTCCACCGTCAATTCATACAGCCGCCTGATCCCCGGTTTCTGGGCCCCGACCGAGGCCAGCTGGGGCATGGATAACCGCACCTGCGCACTGCGCGGTATATCGGGTTCCGAGAAATCGCAACGCATCGAATACCGGGTTGCGGCGGCGGATACCAACCCTTACCTGGCTTTGGCCGCAGCCATTGGCACCGGGTTGTGGGGCATTGAGAATAAAATTGAACCGGACGCTTCCATTGTCGGCAGTGCCTATGATCAAAAATTCCCGAAACGACTGCAATTACCACGCACATTGTGGGAAGCGGCGCAAAAACTGAAAGCCTCCAAACCGGCCCGCGAAATCATGGGCGATGATTTTATTGATCATTTTGCCGCAACCCGGGAATGGGAAGAACGGGAATTCAGAAAAGCCATTACCGACTGGGAACTGAAACGCTATTTTGAAAT
>Ga0316207_10001625_pt1 | contig 26558 bp, 26 predicted proteins | sample 6weekpyrite_MG_FD_204943 | JGI IMG/M metagenome (GOLD analysis project Ga0316207, IMG submission 204943) | Microbial mat bacterial communities from mineral coupon in-situ incubated in ocean water Damariscotta River, Maine, United States -... | ecosystem: Environmental > Aquatic > Marine >... | reverse complement strand
ATCGATAATTAAATTCAGTAATCCCTCGCTTACCTATAGTACGGCAGAAACGCAAAAAACTACCTGGCTCTTCTGGAATAGTGACACCAATTAAGCCTTCTCGTTTTTCGCCTAGTTCTGCTCGTTCCGAGACATGACGCAGACGATCAAAATTCATATTGGCGCCACTGTTTATAGCGATCAATGTTTTGTCTTTGAGCTTTTTCCTGGCTACATATTTTTTGATTCCGGCAACTGCAAGAGCTCCTGCGGGCTCCATAATGGAACGTGTATCGTCAAATATATCCTTGATTGCCGCACACATTTCATCGGTGGTGACAGTTATAACTTCATCTACAGTGTCTTTCGCGATACGCCAGGTTTCACGACCGATCTGTTTAACCGCGACACCATCAGCAAATAAACCAACCTGACTTAAAACGACACGCCGATTTTTTTTCATGGCCGCAGCAAGGCACGCGGCATCAACGGGCTCGACACCAATAACTTTAATCTCGGGTCTCAGATACTTGATGAATGCTGACATGCCTGCAATAAGTCCGCCACCGCCCACCGGGATAAAGATCGCATCTATTTCCTCGGGATACTGACGAAGGATCTCCACAGCAATCGTTCCCTGACCAGCAATCACATCCGGGTCATCATAGGGATGGATATACGCCAGCTTCTCTTTCTCGGCCAGCTCATGTGCATATACCGACGCCTCATCAAAGGTATCCCCTACCAGCACGGCCTTTGCACCATACGAACGTACCGCATCAACCTTAATTCTCGGTGTGGTTTTTGGCATTACAATGGTGGCCTTAACCCCCAGCTGACTGGCCGCCAGTGCCAGGCCCTGCGCATGGTTTCCTGCCGATGCGGCAATCACCCCTTTAAGCTCTGACTGACGACTAAGTTGATACAACTTGTTATAGGCACCACGCAGCTTAAAGGAAAACACCGGCTGCAAGTCTTCTCGTTTTAGTAAAATCTGATTATCCAGACGGGCACTTAGTCGCTTGGCATAATCCAGCGGTGACTCAATCGCTACGTCATAAACACGTGCGCTGAGAATTTTTTCAATGTATTTTTGAGTCATGAAGGCTAAACAGGTATTATTCCGCAATCCGATTAATAGGAACGAGTACTATGACCCAAGATGAAATGAAACGCAAAGCCGCTGAGGCTGCTATGGAGTATGTGGTTAAAGACGAAATTATTGGCGTCGGCACTGGCTCAACCGTAAACCACTTTATCGACTGTCTCGCCGATATAAAGGGCCAGATTAATGGCGCGGTTTCCAGCTCGGAGGCTTCGACCAAATTGATGCAGGAACGCGGCATTCAGGTACTGGATTTAAATAACGTAGATTACATTCCGGTGTATGTTGACGGCGCAGATGAATCCAATCACAACCTGTCATTAATAAAAGGCGGCGGCGGCGCACTGACTCGGGAAAAAATCATTGCCGGTGCCAGTGAAAAATTCATCTGTATTGCAGATGAAAGCAAGCTGGTTGATGTGATGGGCAAATTCCCACTGCCTGTTGAAGTCATTCCTATGGCTCGTAGCTATATTGCACGGGAACTGGTTAAGCTGGGTGGCCGCCCGGTATGGCGCGAAAACTTCATTACGGATAACGGCAATATTATTCTGGACGTACATGATATGGATATTATGGAGCCGATTAAAATGGAAAACGAAATCAATAGCTGGGCCGGTGTTGTCACCTGCGGCTTATTTGCAAACCGCGGTGCCGATGTGCTGATTCTGGGTACACCAGAAGGCGCGAAAACCGTTATGCCAAAGTAACATCCCCTATCTGCTTAACTGCGGCAGCTTATGCCGACGTTAAGCAGGGCATTACTAAAGCAGTACTTTCTCAATGCCGCCTTTGCCCACTTTTTCATAGTAGTTTTTCTGCCAGTTCTCTCCCAGCTTGAACTTCGCCAGTTCCACCAGAATATAATCCACTGACATATTGGTATCTTCTCGATAGCGTTCCAGCCCCTGCTGACAGGCCGGGCATGACGTGAGAATTTTTACGTTGTTATCCATGGCGGATTCATAACCTGTTAACGCCTTAATATCCTGCTTCATTTCAGTCAGTTTACGATGCTTTACCTGAGCCGCAATATCCGGACGCGCAACCGCAAAAGTACCTGACTCACCACAGCAACGATCAGACAGACTGACATCCTTGCCCATCAATGAGCTGGCCACAGCCGTCCCCTTATGATGTTTCATCGGATCGTGACAGGGCTCATGATACAGATATTTAGTACCACCCACGCCTTCCATCGTGACGCCTTTCTCCATCAGATATTCATGGATATCCATCAAGCGGCAACCCGGGAAAATCTGTTCAAACTGATACTTCAGTAACTGATCAATACAGGTACCACAGGATAAAACCACTGTTTTGATATCCAGATAATTCAAGGTGTTCGCCATGCGATGAAACAGGACGCGATTGCTGGTGGTAATTTGCTGGCCTTTTTCAATATCACCGGATGATGTTTGTGGGTAGCCACAGCATAGATAACCTGGCGGCAATACCGTTTGCACACCCAGCTCATATAACCAGGCAAGGCTGGCCACACCAATCTGGCTAAACAGCCGCTCGGAGCCACAGCCGGGAAAGTAAAACACCGCTTCGCTGTTAACGTCCGTGCGCAATGGATCACGCAGAATCGGTACGTATTTATTATCTTCCAGACCCAGCACAGAGCGCATAGTACCGCTAGGTACACCTGCAGGCATTGGCTTACTGAAAAACTGAATCACCTGCTCTTTCACTTCAGGCTTTCCAGTGGTCGATTTGGGTCGACGTTTATCCGGCAATAAACCTGGCACAAGTTTTAACAACTTACGTGTCATGCGTTGACCAAAATAACCTGCCTGAATTAAACCCGCACGCATGAGTTTAATTTTGCCCGGCGAGGTCATATTGAGATAGGCCATCGACATTTTTGTGCCAATGTTTTCACGCCGCTTATTCTGCGCTTTTAGAATATGCCGCATCTTGATGGTGACATCACCAAAATCAATATTAACCGGACAGGGATTAAAGCAGCGATGACAGACTGTACAGTGATCAGCAATATCATTCATTTCGTCAAAGTGTCGAATCGATACACCTCGACGTGTCTGCTCTTCATATAAAAAAGCTTCAGTAATTAAGCCTGTGGCGAGAATTTTATTGCGTGGTGAATAAAGCAGATTAGCTGCGGGCACATGTGTTGTACAATCTGGCTTACATTTGCCACAGCGCAAACAGTGGGCAATTGAATCATTTAACTCACCCAGCTCACTTTCTTCAAGAATCAATGCCTCCTGCTTAAGCAATCTTAACGAAGGCGTATAGGCTGATTCCAGGCCACCGGTTTCTCTCTGTAACTTGCCGCGATTAAAGTAGTTTTGCGGATCTACCTGTTTTTTGTAGGCCGCGAAGGCATCAATAATGTCATCATCCAGATACTGGAACTTGGTGATACCAATACCATGCTCGCCGGAAATAACCCCATTCAGCGACAATGCCAGCGCCATAATCTGGTCAACGACTCGCTCTGCTTCCTGCATCATTGCATAATCATTTGAATTCACAGGAATATTGGTGTGCACATTACCATCACCTGCATGCATGTGCAGGGCAACAAATAATCGACTGGATAGCACCTGCTGATGAATCTCGTCAAACTTTTTATGGATATGCTGAAACTCGAAACCGCTAAACAGATTTTTAAGCGGGAGCTCTACTTCAGATTTATATGAAACACGAATGTGCGCATTCAGAACAGCCTGAATGACATCATGATTCTCACTATAGGCCTGCGACTGTTTTTCATTTTCAAACAGGCATTCGTTAATCGATTGCACTTTGCGATCGAAATGATTCAGCAGTCTATTCCAGCGATTTTTTGCTGCGTCGACAACCGTTGTCGCCTGTACAAATCGATCGATCACAAACTGTTTTGATTCTTTTGTACTGGATCTGGCTGTTTCTATTTCTGTGTTTATATAATTTTCCAGCGCATCCAGCATCGCCAGTTTATTCGTTATTGACTGGGCAACATTGATTGTTTCCACGCCTTCTGAATAATCTGCGAGTCGATCAAGTGGTATCACCACATCTTCATTAATTTTAAATGCGTTAGTGTGCGCAGCGATTGCGGCGGTGCGACTTCTTTCAGACCAGAAGCTCTTCCGCGCTTCCGCACTTACCGCGATAAAGCCTTCAGCATCACGCGCATTCGCCAGCCGCACGACCTGTGCCGCTGCTTCTGCAACCGCATTCTCGGTATCACCCACGATATCGGCAACCAGTAACATTTTTGGCAGGCTACCACGTGATGATTTGGGGCTATAGTTAACCGCACGAATGTAACGATCATCCAGATGCTCAAGCCCTGACAGCAATACCTCGCTGTTCTGATCCAGATAATCTTTTATCTCAACAATTGCCGGCACTGAGCGCCGCAGGTTCTGTCCATAAAACTCCAGCGCGACCGTACGCGCATGTTGCGGCATGGTATGCAGCAGAAAGTAAGCTGACGTAATAATGCCGTCACAACCCTCTTTCTGCACCCCTGGTAGACCACCAAGAAACTTATCTGTTACATCTTTACCCAGGCCTTCTTTACGTAACGAAGCACCTTTAAATTTCAGAATAGCGGGCTCACCAATGAGTTTTTCGCTGGTCGAGTCAAAATGCTGAACACGAAATTCGACCTCAGCCTGCTCATGAATTTTCCCCAGATTATGATGTACTCGCTCCACTTCGAGCCAGTTGCCATCTGCAGTAACCATACGCCATGAGACGAGGTTATCCAGCGTGGTGCCCCACATCACGGCTTTTTTGCCGCCGGCGTTCATGGCGATGTTTCCGCCTATCGTAGAGGCATCCTGTGAGGTAGGATCGACCGCAAACACATGACCATGCTTTTCCGCCAGTTCAGACACCCGTTTGGTGACAACGCCCGACTCGGTTCTGACCACCGGCACTGGCTTCTCGACACCCGGAATCTGCTTTATTTCAAGCTCACCAATTGCCTGCAGTTTCTCCGTATTTATAATCGCCGTATTCTGATAAAGCGGCACGGCCCCACCGGTGTAGCCGGTACCCCCGCCACGCGCAATCAGCGTCAGCCCCAGCTCTATACATCGACGCACCAGCTGAGGCACCTCGGCTTCGCTATCAGGGATCAATACAACAAATGGAAACTCTACGCGCCAGTCCGTCGCATCGGTCACGTGTGAGACTCGTGCCATGCCGCTGAAGTCGATATTGTCCTTGCGAGTGACTTTACATAGCAATCGACGCGCATTCTCCCGCAGAGCATTCTGCTCATTAAACCAGCGGGAAAATTCCTTAACAGCAGCTTTTGCACGATCTGCGAGCTGGAGTGCTTTCTGATTACCATTCGCCCGCGTCACAATCTGCTGAATTCGGTGATTAAGCGCCGCAACTAACTGTTCTCGGCGACGACGGTTATCCAGCAGGTCGTCCTGCAGAAACGGATTTCGCTGAACAACCCACATATCTCCCAGCACCTCGAATAGCATACGCGCTGAATAGCCGGTACGACGTTCTCCACGGAGCTCATTAATCAGTGACCACATATCTTCACCCAGAAAGCGAAGAATAATTTCCCGGTCAGTGAAGGACGTGTAGTTATAGGGGATTTCGCGAATTCGGGTGTTTGAACTCATGCAGTGGGAGCAACCAGCTAGAATCTATTAGGGCAGGCAATATTAGCACATTAAGAGACTAACAAAACGCATCTAACGCCATCTGGTGCGATTTTTTAACGGGCATAAAAAAACAGGGCCGAAGCCCTGTTTTTCTTCAAGATCAATCTAAAACCTGGATTAGAACTTGTGACGGATACCAAATGTAGTGATCTGGTCGTCTGCAGCAGTGTTGCTAGCATTGTCACCATAACCTACATATACGTTAGTACGCTTGCTCATGTCATGGTTATACATCAGTGCAAAACCCGCATCATCAGCGCCGTTGTCACCAAAAGTGAACGCAACATTGTCTGAATCATTCAGCTGGTAATCAGCACTCAGGAAGTAAACGTCATCAGTCGCAATTGAATCTTCAACCATTTCAATCTGTGCACCAATCACTAATGCATCGATCTTGTACTTACCACCAATTTTCATAGCAGCATCGGCATTAGCAGTCTGCATTGCCGCTGTATCGATGTAGTCGAAGTACGCCATTATACCTTTAGCAGTATAACGAACACCTAAACCCATAGTTTCATCATCGTTACCAGAAACTGTTGTATTGAATACAGCCTGGATACCACCCATTTTAGGTGAAGAGTACTGAACCGTGTTAGTCATACGACCGCGGCTTTCACCAGCACCACCGTGTAGAGTTGAAGTTTGTGTATTCAGGAATCCACGACCTTCTAACTGTGTACGGTACATTGGGTCAACCTTGCCGCCCATTTGCTTGTAGTTAGAAGACATAGTACCGAACTTAACAGTACCCATTGCACTCTTCAGGCCTACCCACTGGTCACGATCAGTAATGTTCTGCGCACGCTCATCTGGATCAACCTGGAACTCAACTTTGAATAGTGCACTTACACCACCACCAAGATCTTCTTTGCCTTTAACACCAATAGCAGATGTATTGCTACGCATGTCAAGATTGCTAGCTGTATCTTGATCGTAAATGCTCAGGTGAACATTACCGTAAACTGTTGCGTCTGCGTGAGCGGCTAAAGGAGATACCATGGCTGCTGCCATTGCAGCTACTAGGAAACGTTTTTTCATTATGCAAGACTCCTGCATGTTGTTTATTGTCATAGCTATAACTTTTTGTGTGGTCAAACAAAAAATCATGTGTATTTATAAACATTTACATAACTAAGTCAACCTTTTTAGAAAAACAATTAATAAAATAGGTCTGTAATTACAGTGTTTTTTTAAATACATTCACATTTTTTTAAAATATTTTTTTACGTTTTTTTATATTTTCAATCGTACAAAATTTATATTTTTATCTGAACTAGCCATACAAACTTCATCTCCAGCAGGCATAAATCGCAAACCCCATTTCTACACAGTCATCTCAATATAGTCGTCCATACGCTCCGTCAATTGATTGCGAATAAATTAATTTTATATCTACAAATCTCAAAGCCTTTATTTCACTGTCTTAACTAGCTTGAAACAACGACACAACGTTTACTTATTATTTTTAGTAATTAATAAATTAATAATATTTGCATTAACTAAAATAAATATAATTTATAACGCGTCACGCATTTACAAAGACACCTTCACTTATCAAGACACTAAAACGAGTGTGCAAACTCATCTCAGAGCATTCATTACAAATCTGCTGGATACAGGTCTGCAATAAACCACTGTGAATTTTCAGGCACAAAAAAACCAGCCTAGGCCGGTTTTTTTGTGCCTGAAAAAAATCAGGAAATATAAAACAATTTTTAACGTCTGAAAATTAACGCTTAGAGAACTGAGTTGCTCGACGTGCTTTACGCAGACCCACTTTCTTACGCTCGACTTCTCGAGCATCACGTGTTACGAAACCGGCCTTACGCAAAGCTGGACGTAAGCTTTCATCATATTCCATTAATGCGCGAGTAATGCCATGACGAATCGCACCTGACTGGCCAGTTCCGCCACCACCCGTAACGGTGATATGGAAATCAAACTTGTCCTGCATACCAACAACATCTAATGGCTGCTTCACAACCATAATTGCTGTCTGACGTCCGAAAAACTTATCGATTGGACGACCGTTTACTTTAAATTCACCACTGCCTGGGCGCATAAATACGCGAGCACTTGATGTTTTGCGTCGACCAGTTGCGTAATATTGAGTTTCTGCCATGAGATATCTCTACCGATTAAATGTCCAGCACCTGTGGCTGCTGGGCTGTATGTTTGTGTTCTGAACCTGCGTAAACTTTCAGTTTACGATACATTGCGCGGCCCAGCGGATTTTTAGGCAGCATACCTTTAACCGCTTTCTCAATCACCATTTCTGGTTTTTTCTGAATCAGCTTGTCAAATGTAATTGACTTGATACCACCTGGAAAGCCTGTATGGCTATAGTAAGTCTTATCTGTAGCCTTGTTACCTGTAACAGCCACTTTTTCCGCATTAATTACAACAATGTAATCACCCGTATCAACGTGTGGCGTGAATTCAGGCTTATGCTTACCACGTAAACGACGGGCAACTTCAGTCGCCAGTCGACCCAGAGTTTTACCTGCTGCGTCTACTACGTACCAGTCACGCTTAACCGTTTCAGGCTTGGCACTGAATGTTTTCATGTTCTTAAATCCTAAAATGTTCGTACTCTACGAAAGGCGGCACATAATACAGAATCTGCACCTTTTAAACAAGCAATATCGCAAAACAAAATTACCTCAAACACGCTTCCACACCCTATAATCAACACAGCATGGCTGGACAGGGGCATTTAGAGAGCAATTCAGATAAAAAAAAAGCGTAGCAGGGGGTGCTACGCTTAAAAAATTACCACCAAAGGAGGATGGAGGAGTCACTAAATATGAATAACATAAATCAGCAATTCATAAGATAAGCATATTCTAATTTAACAGCCGAAAGAATTCAAGCTTTTGTTTGATAAATATCATAGCGGCAAGACAGGTCTCTTAATCCGCGCCTGAGTCGACTAGAAGCCTTTTAACTAGCTGATTCTGACCAAAATGCTGTTCTATAATTTCATCGACGTCCTTTTCAGTCTGATAGCTATACCAGACTTCCTCAGGATAAATCACCATCACCGGCCCCAGAGCACAGCGATCCAGACAGCCCGCCGTGTTGACTCTCACCTTACCCGCGCCTGACAATCCTAGCTCCTTGATCCGCGCTTTTGCATATGCCCTCAATTCCGCGGAGCCTGCATTACCACAACTACGCCGACCATCACTTCGTTCATTTGTGCATATAAATGCATGATACTGGTAATAAGACATAAATCTCCCGCATTCGCTAAATCAATCATCATTATACAATGATAATATTGCAGCCAATGAAAAACCGCTCAAACCTGTCCAACACCGATCTCTGTGTAATGTGTGGAATGTGTTTACCACATTGCCCTACTTATCAGCTATATCAGAATGAAGCCGAATCTCCGCGAGGACGCATAAACCTGATGCAGTCGATTAATACCGGCCTGCTTGAACCGGGTGAAAAAGCGGTGACGCATATTGACCACTGCCTGGGCTGCCTTAACTGTCAGACCATCTGCCCATCAAATGTTCCGTTTGGCAATCTAATGGACGATTTTAGAACCCAGTATGCCGGGGTGATCAAAAAGCCCGTCATAAGCAGAGCAATATTGCATCTTGCCGCAAAAAAGAACCGCCTGAAGACATACCTGTATGCCAGCCAGCTGCCCGTAATTAGACCACTGCTAAAGAACCTCAGCCGCCTCACCAGGCTTACGACCATTGTCGGCGTAAATAAACCGGTAAAACTGGATGATTATTATCCATGCCAGTCACCGGGCAGACCAGGTGAGGTGAGCCTGTTTGCTGGCTGCACCGGCAAAGCTCTAGATTCAACAACACTGTCCGACGCCGCCTATTTACTGACTCACCTTGGTTTTAACGTATCTATCACGCGCAACTCAGATTGCTGCGGTGCGCTGCACCAGCATAATGGCCAGACGTCGCTAGCGGACAAGCTGCTAGCCGGGCTTACAGTCCCGGAAAAAATGCCTCAGGGAAAGCATTCGCTATTATTTTTCAGCCCCTCATGCGGCACGCAGCTCTATAAGAACAGAGAACTTCATATTGAGGATGCTCGCGCGTTTATCCTGTTTCATGCGTCACAGCAAAATGTCAGCTTTAGACCTGCCACATCTCCTGTCGCCCTGCATGAAAGCTGTGCCCACAGAAACGCTTCTCGTCTGGCAGATATCAACCGGCAGCTATTAAGATTGATTCCGCAAATTGAAATAGTAGAATCCTCAGATGCCGCGTTGTGCTGTGGCGCGGGCGGAATACAGAATATTAACTACCCACAGCAGGCTGAAGCACTCTCGGCCAGAAAAGCCCGGAGTTTTAACCTGGAAAGAACCCGCCTGCTAGTCAGCGATAATATTGGTTGCAGCATGCATATGAAATCTGCTTTATCACAGTATAATAAACAGATTGAAGTCATCCACCCAATCAGCCTGTTAGCTCGCTCACTCATCGACAACACTGACAGGCATAAAGGATAGCCCTGGAACACTTATGCGCCACCTCAACGCCCTAGACCAGCTAATAATGCAATCTGACCATGCATTGCGAACTATATTTGGCTCGCCAGTAGTAACTGAGCGAGAAAACCCTGCTACAAAGATACACGAAGCCTCTCTAAGCGACAGGGAACGAAAACATGCTGCAGGCCTGATGCGGGTTAACCATGCTGGCGAAGTCTCCGCTCAAGCCCTGTATCAGGGACAGGCAATCACCGCGAAACTGGACAGTGTGCGTGAGCGCATGGAAAGGGCGGCACTGGAAGAGAATGACCACCTGGCATGGACGGAACAACGTCTGAACGAGCTTTCTAGCCAGAAAAGTGTACTGAACCCCATCTGGTATTCAGGTTCTTTTGCAATCGGCGCACTGGCAGGCTTACTGGGAGATAAATGGAGTCTGGGATTTGTTGCCGAGACCGAGCATCAGGTTATCAGGCATCTTGATGAGCATTTGCATACGCTCCCCGAACAAGATGCGAAAAGCGCGGCCATACTCCAGCAGATGAAAACAGATGAGGCGCACCATGCTACAGCGGCTCTGGAAGGGGGTGGCGCCAGCCTTCCACAGCCGGTCAGGTTACTCATGTCAGCCATGTCAAAAGTCATGACCACATCAGCGTATTATCTATAGTTGACTACAAATCACTCGATAAGCTAAACGGCTTTCACGCGATTTTCTGCAAGGGAAACCGCAACCTTTGATGCGGCATGCTTTTCTGCACTCACCTGCGCAGTCCAGCGACTGACCTTACGCAGTAGTTCTTCCTTGTTAGCCGGCTTTTGAATATAGTCTTTAGCACCCAGCTTCAGGCCCCATACTTTATCTGACTGCTCTTCAGAGCCGCTGATTATAATAATGGGAATATGGGACGTATCATCCTGTTTGGACAGATAACGCGTAGCCTGAAAACCATTTATCTCCGGCATAACTATATCCATTAAAATGAGATCTGGCTTGATGTGCCTGGCCAGTAAAATACCCTGACGGCCATTCTCTGCGCCGTAGGTTTTTACACCTTCTGCCTTTAACATTTTTTCCAGTGCATATAACTGGGTACGTGAATCATCAACGATGAGAACAGTTAATCCGTCACGCAGGCGAGTCACTTCTGGATTAGCCGGATGATGAGTATGACCAAACCATCGGTTTAGAATTTTGCTTTTCATTTGATTGCCACTCAGTATGAGCAGAGCCCATAACAAATTTTAAAAAACACGATTAGCACATGAGTAGACTTTGAAGATACAGCGCAGCTATATCACTGCCGATATACAACAAATCAGACTAACTATCAGGGAACCCGATCGTTATAACCGGCCTGTTATGATCGTCTTTATGGGAACGCAAATGCAAATTAACCGGCTCGGGCTGTCGCTGACCACGAGGTGCCGCATTGGCTATGCGGTAAACTCTGAAATCATATTCCAGATCATCAACCCGCCCATGAAGTGCACTGGCCGCCATAAATAGAACATGACGTAATCGCTGTAACACAGCCAGGTCGTCGTAAGGCATACCCTCATTAGCTTTCAGCTCTACGCAATCTTCCCATACATCACTAGTTAAATAGACGGGACGACGAAAATTGAACAGTCGTGCCGTACTTGTTACATCACGCAAGTCTGGATTTTTCGCAAACTCTAGTTGTATGTTTTCATCGGTAAGCATAGGTACTGCCGCTCTATCTACTCGTTTAATCGATCACTCGTTGGGATGTTTAATGGTAACTAATGGCGAACCGTCACTAGAAGTTGCAACAAGCTTTAAGGTTGTCTGCTCTGGTCGATGCAAGTCTCCACCATTTGGAACTCGATGAATATTGAACTCACATTCAACATCAGAAACTCGACCGTGCAAGGCACTTGATGCCATAAACAACACATGTCTTAATCTCTGCAATACAGACAGCTCATCCTTAATACGGCCACTTGCATCCACTAGCTCTACACAGTCTTTCCAGACACTTTCCGACATATAAACCGGACGGCTAAAATTAAACAGCTTAGCTGTACTGCTCACATCTCTCTGTAGTACTGGAGCGTCTTGAAGTTGTGCATTGCTCTGCATAATTACCACCAAATACCTCAACCACAAATGCGATTCTAAAGCTTAGGGTTGAAAGTCATTGTTAAACTGATCACATCTAGAAATGAATTCTAACCTTTTCTAAGGCGTCTACATAGTTTTTAGTGTTTTTTTTAGTATATTCAAGCGCCTTTCTACACTTTCCAGGAACAAATCTGATAAAAGGTGAAAACGCATCCCCCAAACAGGTGATAAAAACAGGTATTTATAGTTAAAAAAACAAAATAAGCTAAAGCCCTGAAATTTCGATTTCTTCCTGTATTTCTAAACTTTGCTGTATTGAATCCAGTGTTTTTTCGATATATGGCTTTATTTTTTTAGCCTCTAGATCATCCCATTCAAGTTTTTCCAGCCAGCCATATAGTGAAACTTTGAGCTGATGCTCATTACGCACCTGCTGCTCAATATCATATATCACTTTTCGATACTCTTCCGGCGTCGGCGTTAGATTTAACGCTCCCAGCAAATTTTGCAGGGGATGAAACCATCCGCATCTGTCCTCATCCAGACCCAGGTCCGCAGCCATTAACTTTACTGATACAGCATCATACTCATTGACCCTTGCGCGAAACGATACAGACTGTAACGAGTGATAGAGCTTTTCGTCCGAGATCAGAAAAAGTTTGAGATTATGCATATTGGCCTGATATTGCACATCGGCATACGACCATACACCCGTTTTGATAAAACTGTAGAGACGCATATGGTTGAGAAACTGGGTTTTGTGCAGCTGATCGAGAATCAGCACCGTATGTTCCGCTTCACTTTGTGCACAGGCCTCCGTCATCACTCTGTCAAAAGCTTCAACAGGTGGCTCTTCAACGATTTCCTCACCTTCCTGAATGCGAATAATTTGCGGTAGCGGTTTCTCTCGACCAAACTCGTAGTACATTACCTGATCAGCACCCAGCGCATGCGCCAGTGCGTTCGCAAATGCCGTGCGACGGCGCCCACTATTTCCATCCACATTCAAACTACGAATAGCATCACAGGGGTTATTCAAAAAACAACGCACCGCATGATCATAACTTTCATCGGAATTAAAACCGTGCTGAGCTAACAGTGATTTAAGAGGGAAATTATACATAGTAAGTTTCTGTAATCGTGTTTCACAAGATTGCCGCACTCCCTGCATAGATTCAAGAATAGATTTGAGCAAAATCTCGATAACTATATTAAGCTGTGACTAAAAACCTACAACTAACAACTCATTATAAAGCCATAGAATGTCAGACCAACAAGATCTAAATTTGCTTATTCGCGGACATGTTCCAATCATCACTATTCAAAGCCATGAAGAAAGGCGCGCAGTGGATCTGGTTAGCAAGGCGGCATTAAGCGATTACCTGCCTACTTTCAGATGGACCGTAACCGAAGGCCTGCAGCGCGTAGATCTTAGCCTGGAGCCGCAACGCCATATTGCAGATCCTCAGGACGCACTAAAACACATCAAAGCCTCATCTCTTCAGGCTATATATATTCTGCTCGATTTTGACCCCTACCTTGATGACCCGGTGAATATCCGTTTAATAAAGGAAATTGCCATGGGATTTGATGGCAACAAGGGCAAGCTTGTCTTCATCAGCCACAACTTACGCATTCCTGAAAACCTGAAACCACTCTCCGCCAGCTTTACACTGAAGCTGCCCGATAGCGCGGTGCTAAAGCAGATGATTCTTGATGAAGCACAGCAATGGCAAAAATCCCAGAATACCCGGGTTCGCACCGACAGGGAAACTCTGGATCGCCTAACCAAAAATCTGAGCGGCTTAACCCACCGCGATGCAAAACGTCTAATTCGTAACGCCATTATTGATGATGGCGCGATTACCGAATCTGATCTACCGGAAGTTATGCATGCAAAATATCAACTGCTCAATCAGGATAATATTTTATCTTTTGAATATGATACTGCACATTTCTCTGATCTGGGTGGCATGAAAAATCTGAAAAACTGGCTGAAGCAGCGGGAGATTATTTTCAACCAAAGCAGCGAACAGCCCGCACAGGTTTTTGATATACCCAAAGGTATTTTGCTGCTCGGCGTACAGGGCTGCGGCAAAAGTCTTGCGGCAAAATCAGTTGCCGGCATCTGGGGGCTCCCCCTGTTACGTTTAGATTTTTCACGCCTCTACGATAAATACGTCGGCGAAACAGAAAAGAATCTGCAACAGGCTCTACACACAGCAGAAGTAATGGCCCCCTGCGTACTCTGGATAGACGAACTGGAAAAAGGCATATCTTCAGGTGACAGTGACAATGGCACCTCGAAAAGACTACTCGGCTCTTTACTCACCTGGATGGCCGAAAAAAAGCAGCGCGTTTTCATCGTTGCCACGGCCAATCAGATTAAAGATCTGCCGCCAGAACTCATACGCAAAGGCCGCATGGACGAAGTCTTTTTTGTCGATCTTCCAAACAGTGACAACCGCATAGAAATATTCAAAATACATTTTAGCAAACGAGAAATTGACCACCAGACAATCGACCTGCCCTTGCTAGCCGCTGCCAGTGAAGGTTTTTCTGGATCAGAAATAGAACAGGCCGTGGCTTCTGCCCTGTATACCAGCCATAGCAGGAAAGAAGGGATTAGCACCCAACTGATGGTGGATGAGCTATCGAACACTCAGCCACTATCCAGCTTGATGGCGGAACAGGTAAGCAAGTTAAGGCACTGGGCAAACGGGCGAACTGTACCGGTCGACTAGACACATACAGAAACAACAGGCTAGAAACTTCTGGATACCGTAAAGCGGCGACGCAAATTGCGCAAAAGCAAGAACAGCCAGGGCCATAAAATAGCGCCGGTCAGGCTGGGTAAAAAGTATAGCTCCAAGGATGGCGCCTGCCCCACCATACCAGACACCCAGAGCACCAGAACCTGTTTAATTAATAACAGAACAAATATAGCTAGCGCCTGCTGCACCAGAGAAAAAACCCGGATCCGCTGATATTCCAGCAACACAATGTACACCACCAGCACCAGCCCCAGAGCATGCTGCCCAAGAATCGCACCCTGGGTTACATCCAGTAACAGGCCAACACACCAGGCAACGGTCACCCCTACACGCTCCGGCATAGCCAGTACCCAGTAGATCATCACCAGCGTCACAAATTCTGGCCGTATATAAGCCAGCCAGTCTGGCACCGGCCACATATGCAACATCAGGGCGGCAACAATAGTTGGTGCGATAACCTTGAAACATCCCCTGCCCTGCATCAGCGTTCCTGCTCCTTACTGAGCACATCGGAATCATGCAGCAGCACATCTTTAACCGGCGGATTATGCCAAACCAGTAACACTTCACGACTTCGATCCAGATGCGCTACAGGCTCGGCCAGGACGGTGGCAAATGATTCTCCTGCAGGCCGTTCAATAGACACAATGCGACCCACCGGATAGTTTGGCGGGAAACGACCACCAAGACCTGAAGAAATAATCTGATCACCTATTTCAATATCAGCATTATGCGGAATATAACGCAGCTCCAGCTGCTGGGAGTTGCCCGTACCAAAAGCTGTACTGCGTAAACCGCTGCGATTAACCTGCACCGGAATCGCGTGACTGGGGTCAGAAATCAGCAAGGCCGTGGCCGAATGCTCTCCCAGATGCACTACTTGCCCCATCACGCCCCAGGCATCAATAATTGACTGGCCAATATACACTTCATTATTACGGCCTTTATTCAGCACCACCTGTTGTTTATATGGATCAAGATCGATCGATAAAATTTCTGCCACCAGCACCATTTCACCAATCTTCGTCTGCGCACTGAGCATCTTGCGTAAACGGGCGTTTTCTTTTTCCAGCACACTCAGTTTCTGTAAGCTCACCTGAGCGCGCAACGTCTGCTCTTCCAGCTTACGTTTTTCGTCGAGTAATACCTGATGGGAGCTGAATGATTCGTCACCCCACTCTACAAACTGACCGGGCAGGTTAATGACATAACGCAGAGGGTAAACCAGATAGGTTTCGATGGTGCCACGCACAGATTCAAGATGATGCCAGCGGTGATCCGCTACCATCACAACGATTGAGATCACCACCAGCAGCAGGGTGCGCAGAGTAACAGAGGGGCCACGTAAAAATAATGATTGCATTAATAATTCACAGAGCCAGGACAGCGGGCAATGATGCCCGTCACTTTATTCAACCGCGAAGAAGTCGCCGCCGTGCTCATCAATCAGTTCAAGCACTCGACCACCGCCACGTGCCACACAGGTCAGTGGTTCTTCTGCCATAATCACGGGCAGGCCGGTTTCTTCCATTAACAGACGATCCAGGTCGCGTAACAACGAGCCACCGCCGGTTAATACGATCCCACGCTCGGCGACATCGGCACCCAGCTCAGGCGGGGTTTGCTCCAGCGCCGTTTTAACTGCACTCACAATACCGTGCAACGGCTCCTGCAGCGCTTCAAGAATTTCATTACTATTCAGCGTAAAGCTACGAGGAATACCTTCAGACAGGTTACGGCCCTTTACTTCGATTTCCAGCAGGTCCTTACCGGGATAAGCCGATCCAATCTGATGCTTGATGCGCTCGGCAGTGGCTTCACCAATTAAGGTGCCATAGTTACGGCGCACATAAGAGATAATGCCTTCATCAAAGGTATCACCACCAATACGCACAGAAGCTGAATAGACAATCCCGTTTAATGAGATAACCGCCACTTCCGAGGTACCGCCACCAATATCAAGCACCATCGAACCACGCGGCTCATCAACGGGCATGCCCGCACCAATCGCTGCCGCCATAGGCTCTTCAATCAGATACACTTTACGCGCACCGGCACCGGCGGCTGATTCTTTAATGGCACGTCGCTCAACCTGCGTGGCACCACAGGGAACACAGATAAGGACGCGAGGACTGGGGCGTAACATGGCACTTTCGTGCACTTTTCGAATAAAGTGCTGTAGCATCTTTTCAGTCACATGAAAATCGGCAATCACGCCATCACGCATGGGGCGAATCGCGGTGATATTTAGAGGCGTCCGTCCGAGCATACGTTTTGCTTCATGCCCATAGGCTTCAATCGCCTTGGCACCGCTGCCACCACGATCCTGACGAATCGCAACCACTGATGGTTCATCAAGAACAATACCTTTCCCCCGGGCATAGATCAGCGTATTCGCTGTTCCCAGATCAATCGAAAGGTCGTTGGAAAACATGCCGCGAAAGCGTTTTAGAAACATTGACTGTAGGTACTCATTATATTTGTTGTAGATAGCATCAAGGGTTTAACGTAACTTGCACAACCTTAGTGCCTTAAATTAATTAGCGGTACTCTAACAACGAGCGCTGATTAGGGCAAGCTTACAGGTGGTTTCAAGTCGCATAATATGCTAATTTTGCGCGGTTTTTAACGCATTTGGCGACTCGGGAAATAAAATCCTGTTACTCTTGCTTTAACGCTCGGTTATTACACCTGAACATTAACGGCCAAACAGGCATCAACTTGAGACAAAATAGCCGAATCAGATCGATGCCGATAACTCTATAACGGCAATAACACTCACGGAGAAATCTATGTCATTGGGACCCGATGATGTGAAAAACATTGCGCACCTGGCGCGCCTCGATATTGATGAAAGCAATATTGCGGGTTATGCAAAAAGCCTGTCGAGCATTCTCGACCTGGTTGAGCAGATGAACGAAGTTAACACCGAAAACGTGCAGCCTATGGCTCACCCTATGGATGTTTCGCAGCGCCTGCGCGCAGATGAAGTACTGGAAGAAAATCAGCGTGACGCTTTCCAGAAAATTGCCCCGAAAACTGAAGACGGCCTCTATCTGGTTCCCAAAGTTATCGAGTGATATGACGACTCAACAACGACCAGAGCCCCTCATCTAACATTACGGCCGAATTTAAGAGACACAAAACGATGTATCACACTAAAACACTGAGCGAACTCAGCGCCCTGCTCGAAGCCGGTGAAGTCACCTCGGTGCAACTCACCGAGCACTTTTTACAGCGCATTAAAACTCACGATGGCGAGCTGAACAGCTTTATCACCGTCACTGAAAAGAGCGCACTGGCTGCTGCTGCCGCTGCCGATGAACAACGCAAATCGGGTAAGGCCGGGCCACTGACTGGCGTGCCTGTTGCACACAAGGATATTTTCTGCACCAAGGGCGTTAAAACCAGTTGCGGCTCAAAAATGCTGGATAATTTCGAATCACCCTATGATGCAACCGTGGTTGAAAAAATGCAGCAGGCAGGTGTGATTATGCTGGGCAAGACCAATATGGACGAATTTGCCATGGGCTCTTCCAACGAAACCAGTTTTTATGGTGCGGTAAAAAATCCGTGGAATACCAAAGCCGTGCCCGGCGGTTCCTCGGGTGGCTCGGCCGCTTCAGTTGCGGCCCGCCTGGCACCTGCCTCCACCGGCACTGACACCGGTGGTTCAATTCGACAGCCAGCATCTTTCTGCGGCATCACCGGTCTTAAACCGACTTACGGACGTGTCTCTCGCTATGGCATGATTGCCTTTGCCTCCAGCCTTGATCAGGCAGGCCCAATGGCACAAACCGCCGAAGACTGCGCGCTGTTACTAAACGCCATGTCCGGCTTCGATGCTAAAGACTCCACCTCCCTGGAAAAAGACGTACCTGACTACACCGCAGATTTAAATAAACCCCTGAGTGGTTTAAAAATCGGCCTGCCCAAAGAATACTTTGGCGAAGGTTTAAGTGACGATATTAATCAGGTTGTACAAACTGCCCTCGAAGAATACAAAGCACTGGGCGCTGAAATTATTGATATCAGCCTGCCGAATACTCACCTGGCTGTACCGGTTTATTATGTGGTTGCACCGGCTGAGTGCTCATCCAACTTGTCACGTTTTGATGGTGTGCGTTTTGGTCATCGTTGTGAAAAACCGGCAGATCTTGAAGACCTGTACAAGCGCTCGCGCGGCGAAGGGTTTGGCGAAGAAGTCAAACGTCGTATTATGGTGGGCACCTATGCATTATCCGCAGGTTACTATGATGCTTACTATATAAAAGCGCAGCAACTGCGTCGCATGATCTCGGATGATTTCAAACAGGCATTTGAAAAAGTGGATGTGATTATGGGCCCGGCAGCACCCGAAACCGCCTTTAATATTGGTGAAAAAACTGACGATCCAATTTCCATGTATCTGTCAGATATTTATACCATTGCAGTTAATCTCGCTGGCCTGCCTGGCATGAGTGTTCCCGCTGGCTTTAGTAACAACATGCCGGTTGGTTTACAGATTATTGCCAATCACTTTGATGAAAGCCGTCTGTTAAATGTAGCACATCAATACCAGCAAAAAACCGACTGGCACAAACAGATACCTGAAGCGTTTAAATAATTGACAGATGATATTTAACAGGCTTTAACCCGGTCAAAAGCACTGGAACAAAATTAAGAGGCATTCTTTATGGAATGGGAAACCGTCATCGGTTTAGAAATTCACGCACAACTGCGAACCAAAAGTAAAATTTTTTCATCAGCATCAACTGCCTATGGTGCCGAGCCAAATACGCAGGCCTGTGCAGTTGACCTGGGATTACCTGGCGTATTGCCTGTAGTTAATGCAGAAGCCATTCGCATGGCGGCAAAGTTTGGTCTGGCCACCGGTTCCCGTGTTAGCAAGCATTCGGTGTTTGCACGTAAAAATTATTTTTACCCTGACCTGCCCAAAGGCTATCAGATTTCACAAATGGATTTACCCATTGTCGCAGAAGGCAACATCGATATTGAACTTGAAGACGGCAGCAAGAAAACCGTTGGCATTACCCGCGCGCACCTTGAAGAAGATGCGGGTAAATCATTACATGAAGACTTCCATGGCATGACCGGCATTGACCTGAATCGTGCTGGCACACCGTTACTGGAAATCGTCTCCGAACCCGATATGCGATCTGCCAAAGAAGCAGTCGCCTATATGAAAAAAATTCATTCACTGGTGCAGTATCTGGAAATTTGTGATGGCAATATGGCCGAGGGCTCATTCCGTTGTGACGCCAATGTATCTGTTCGCCCCAAAGGGCAGAAAGAATATGGCACTCGTGCAGAACTGAAAAACATCAACTCATTCCGCTTTGTCGAACGCGCGATCAATATCGAAGTTGAACGCCAGATCGATTTGATTGAAGATGGGGGTGTAGTTGTACAGGAAACACGTCTGTATGATGCTGACAAGAATGAAACACGCTCGATGCGTTCCAAGGAAGAAGCCAATGATTACCGCTACTTCCCGGACCCAGACCTGCTGCCTGTTGTCATCGATGATGCATACCTCGAAGAAGTCCGCAAAACACTCCCCGAGCTGCCTACTGAAAAAGCAGCGCGTTTTGTAAGCGCACTGGGCTTAAGTGATTATGATGCGGGCATACTGACTGCATCACGTGCACTGGCAGATTATTTTGAAGCCGTCATTAATGAGTCGGTTGATGCCAAACTGGCTGCAAACTGGGTGATCGGTGAAGTATCTGCGCGACTCAACAAAGACGATCTATCCATTGAAAATTCTCCTGTTTCCAGTAAAGATTTTGCTGGCCTGTTAAAACGTATTGCAGACAACACCATCTCTGGAAAAATAGCCAAAGATGTCTTCAATAGCATGTGGACCGGCGAAGGTGATGCCGACACCGTAATCGAGAACAAGGGATTAAAACAGATTACAGACGACTCTGCCATTGAAGCCATGATTGACGAAGTCATTGCCAACAGCCCGAATCAGCTTGAGCAGTATCGCTCGGGTAAGGACAAATTATTTGGCTACTTTGTTGGCCAGGTTATGCAGGCATCTAAAGGCAAGGCAAACCCGGCTCAGGTAAATAAAATTCTCAAGGACAAGTTAAACGGTTAAGCTGTATGCCTGATAATGATCTGTTACATCGTTTCCTGATTGAAAACACGCTGGTGCGCGGAGAAATAGTTCACCTCAACGCCACATGGAAAGCGATTCTTGAGCGTCAGGAATACCCTTTAACTGTAAGAGAAATTCTGGGTGAAGCTTTTGCAGCCTGCGCACTATTATCCGCCACGATAAAATTTAACGGTTCATTAATCCTGCAGATCCGAGGTGACGGCCCATTACATTTACTGGTTGTACAGGCTACTTCTCAGGGAACGCTGCGCGGCCTGGCACGCTGGAATGGAGATGTCCCGAACACCAATCTGCAGAAGATTTTTGGCAATGGCCAGATGGTCATCACCATTGAGCCATCTGACAGCGAACCTTACCAGGGCATTATCGACCTACAGGGCGAACAGATAAAAGACGCTATCGAAAACTATTTCATGCAATCAGAGCAGTTAAATACGCGACTCTGGCTTGCCTCAGATGAAAACAGTTGCAGTGGTTTTTTACTGCAGGAACTCCCTGCACCTGAAACAACACCCTCGAACCTTGGGCAGGAGCATCTGGACTGGGAGCATGCGGAACATCTGGCAAACACGCTGCGCAAAGATGAGCTACTATCACTGAGCACACTGGAAATTCTGCACAGGCTATTTCACGAAGATGATATTCGACTGTTCGAACCAGAGCTATTAAGCTTCAGATGTGGATGCTCTACAGAAAAAATTGAACAGGTGATACTATCCCTGGGTATAGAAGAGGCACGTAGTATTATCGCAGAACAGAATGAAATAAAAGTTGACTGCGAATTCTGTAACGCCGAATATCGATTAGACAACATTGATATTGAAAAGCTTTTCGCCAGTAACGCACAACCCGACATGCCATCCACTCATCACTAATGAGACGATAATTTTATGCCTGTTAAACACACATTTGATAGTTCAGACAAAACGTTACGCATTACTATATCGGGCAACTTTAACTTCGATGTGCATACAGAATTCAGAGAAGCATACCGAAACATTAGCGTGGATGGCGCAACCAATGTGCTGGTTGATCTGAAAAACACGGACTACATGGACTCATCGGCACTGGGCATGTTACTGCTACTCGACGAACACTTTCCCTCAAGCAAAACTCAGCTACTCAACTGTTCTGATTACATCAAACAGGTTCTGGAAGTTTCTAACTTCGATCAGAAATTTACTATTTCCTAAGCAATGTCACACACAGATCACCAGCATTTTCTACAACAGGCGATCGAACTGGCAACACACTCAGCTCAGCAACAGGGTGGCCCCTTTGCTGCCATCATTGTAAAAGACGGAACTGTTATTGGGCGTGGGCATAACCAGGTCACACAGAACTGCGACCCCTCGGCACATGCTGAAATTATGGCGATACGTGACGCCTGCAAAACCACAAACAACTACCAGCTCAATGACTGTATTATCTATGCCAGTTGCGAACCCTGCCCAATGTGCATGTCTGCCATTTACTGGGCAAGGATTCCTGTGCTTTTTTACGCAGCAACTTCAGCGGATGCCGCCGATGCCGGCTTCGATGACCAGTTTATTTACGATGAACTTGAAAAGCCCTATGCCGAGCGACGCATACATATTCAGCAACTAGATATGCCGGACGCACGAGCAAGTTTCCAGGCATGGAAAAAAAACACAAGTAGAAAAGATTATTAAGTCGTAACGAGCGAAACATTCATGAAAAAAGGCCGATAAAACTTATCGGCCTTTTTAATTTTGCACAAATCAGTCAATCTGTGGTTTAGCTAATCATTATAAACGGGGATTTTCAAATAATGCTGGCCATTAGATTCTGCTTTGGGTAATTTTCCTGCTGTCAGATTAACCTGCACACTCTGATAGATTAAGCGAGGTAACTGTAACTTCGCATCACGATTATTTATAAACTTCACATAATCTTCTTCCGATCTCGAAGCCGGCAAATCTACATTACCTGCTTTGCTTTCAGCAATTGTTGTCGATGTTTGCAGCTCGCGATTACCCGGGTAATCATGTCCGGGATACACCTTCGTATCATCCGGCAGTGTATAAAGCTTTTCGGTCACTGAATGATATAAATCGGTTGCGCTGCCTTTGGGAAAATCACAGCGCCCCGTACCAATGCTCGGGTTAAACAGGGCGTCGCCCGTAAACACGTGATTATCTATTTTATAACTGGTGCAGGCGGGTGTGTGCCCCGGCGTATGCAGCACCTCGATGGAAATACTTCCCGCCTGTAATGTATCGCCATCATTTACCAGCACATCGAAATCGCTACCACTGGTATCAAAATCTTCGGCGAAATTAAACACGTCCTTAAAGGTAGATTGCACCACTTTAATTGCCGCGTTAATGACCAGAGGAGCTTTATACTTTTCCTTTAAGAACTGCATCCCACTCAGATGATCCGCATGTATATGGGTATCCAGCACATAATGTAGCTTTAACTGATTTTCACTAATAAAGCCATCCAGCGTCTGCAAACTACTGTCATAAGTGCGCCAGCCAATCGTATCCAGATCCAGTACCGGATCGAACACCACCGCGTCTTTAGTTGCTGAATCATAGACGAGATGAGTGAGTGTAAATGTCTGCTCATCAAAGAAGGTTTTTATTTCGACCATAGCTCCACCCTGGCGTGAGATGATAATTCAGAATTTGAAGTTAGGAGTATAGAACATGAAAACACATGTAACCAAAGTTGCGGCAAATCCACAGTCAGCGCTTTATCCAGCGTATAACCTCATCCGCAAGTTGCTCCGCATGCCGGCGATCTGAAAATAGATGATCAGCCGCTTCAATAGTCACCTGATGTGCAGCACCACGGGTATAAGCCAGTATCTGTTGTGCAGCAACGGTTTCTACCAGCTCATCATTTCCCGCCGTGACAGCCAGTATGGGCGTTTCACAGTTTTTCATTTGTTCAGCCATATCATAGGCTTCAACATCTTCGATAAATGACGGGCGGACTGGGTAGCTGATGCCAGCCACCTGAATGTCTGCATCATCACCACGCTTCAACTGCGGCAAAGCATCGCCAAAGTGATGCAGAACATGGGCAGGTGATGCGGGTGATGCCAGTGTGACCAGTGCCTTTACAGACGCCAGAGAATGCGATGCAAGCTGACTGGCGGCCAGGCTGGCCGTGCCGCCCATGCTATGCCCAATGAGAACACTGGGACGATGATAATACTCAGCCAGAAAATCTGCCGCACAGACAATGTCCTGAACCATACTGGTAAAATGGCTAGCGGCAAACTCTCCTTCGCTCTCCCCCAGACCACTGAAATCAAAGCGCAAAACACCCATACCCGCCCCTGCCAGCGCGCGACTCAACCGAGCGGTTGTGAGCGTCTGTTTGGTACAGGTAAAGCAATGACTAACGATGACATACTGATCAGGGGCAGTATTCTCCTGATAGTCCAGACGAGCGGAGAGCGGAACCCCCTGACTACCGGTGAAGCTTATCGAACGCGTTTGAATTTTGGGTCGGGTCAACTTGATGCCTATTATACAATTTTATGGCTGATACAGGATTTACAGACGAGCGGTCAAGCCTGACTACCGCTTCTTAACACAAATTTCACACTAAATTAACACTATTAAACATATTATATTCAACAACTTAATGAATATAATAATAAACTTTATTATTTTTATCTAAAATAAGTAGATTTAATTCACGAATTCACCCACTTAGGGGTTTAATTGAGGCATAAGGATACTATATAATCGCGCCAAATTGAGATAGATCAACTTGATACTACCTCGACCAATTCTATATCTGTAACAGTCCATATAAATAAAAAACGAGAAAGGGCCGTTAGAAATACAGAATTTTATTACTTTTAAAGGAAATCCCAATGTCTAACTCAGCAAAAGACTCTGATTGCGGCAAATACGCCTATGCAATTACTCAAACCGGCTTCAAGGGCGGTATGATCGTTGATGATAACGGTGATGTTATACAAATCACTGAAACTCACATCAAGAACGCAATTAACCAGGTACATGAAGCCTGGGATGCAAATCGTGAAACCAAGCAGTCTATTCTACGTGAATCAGCGGCTTAAATTACGATTCGTATTCACAAGATTTCACCTCCCCGTGAATAGTAAAAAGCCTTCTCATTCGTGAGAAGGCTTTTTTTATGCATGAAGCCTGTACACCTAAACACGGGAAGCTGTGACTTATTTTTCCTCAAGCAACATTTCTGCACGGTGCTTGGTTTGTATATAGTCTTTATGCGACACATGAATTAAATCGCAGATTTTACGCACCATCTGTTCTTCATATCGATTCAGCTCGCCATCTGCATAAGCAACCTGCCATAACAGCTCGATCAGGTGCACTTTTTTATCCTGAGTATAATGTTCGGCAATTAAACGGGTAAACTGGTGATAATCTGTAGCCTTCTGCTTTGCATCTTTGGCCAGTGCATACACCTCATCAAGCTCCTTCTCAGTCAGTTCCAGGTGTTCCAGCAAAGCCTGCCTCACCGTCTTAATTTCGGTCTCATGAACCTGATGGTCCTGTGACATCATCTCCACCAGCAGAGCGGCGGCAGCAAGCCGGAGCTGATGCTCAGTATCTTCTGAGGCTCCTCCAGCAGACATAACATAAGTATCAAAAAAACGTTTTACTTTATCTAGCATATGACCCCTTCGTGTAAATATTTCAAATCAGCAGACATCATTAAATAACTGATCACCGGCTACTCGCAAAGTTCGATCGAGCGAAATATGAATTTGCACATTCCACTCAGCAAACGCACCAATCTCATCACAGGCAGGCATGTTTCCGACTAAACCAGCCCTGCCAGTTGCCGCATGCTATTAGTGCGCAGTCAATATATTACTGCACAGTTTTGGTGAGATAAATGAATATCAGCTCATGCAAAATAGATATGAATTTTAAATATTTTTTCCTAAGCTGAATGAATTAAACATATTTTTATCACCTGGCATAATTACTGCAAACTGCCCTAATGTCGAACAATTTTTAGTTCTCTGCGTGTTAAGCGAGAAAATGTTAGCCCGCAGACCCAAGAGATAAACAATGGCATTAGCTGCAGTATCTACATCGCTCGGTGAAACATCACATTACGACTATATCGTCGTCGGCAGTGGACCCGTGGGTGTGCATTTTATACAGGAGCTATTGAAACAGAATAACAGCACCCGTATCGCCGTGTTTGGCGACGAACCCTGGACACCCTATAACAGAGTACAGCTGTCCTCACTTATTTCCGGCGAAGTAAAAGAACCCTCACTTTACAATCCGACTGATCTAAATAAAATCAGTAATGTCACACCATTTTACAATAACCGAATCACGGCTATCGACCGTAAACAGA
>Ga0316207_10001624_pt1 | contig 26574 bp, 22 predicted proteins | sample 6weekpyrite_MG_FD_204943 | JGI IMG/M metagenome (GOLD analysis project Ga0316207, IMG submission 204943) | Microbial mat bacterial communities from mineral coupon in-situ incubated in ocean water Damariscotta River, Maine, United States -... | ecosystem: Environmental > Aquatic > Marine >... | reverse complement strand
GCACCGTATTAATAACCGCCGGTCCGACTCGCGAAGCGATCGATCCGGTGCGTTACTTATCTAATCATAGCTCGGGCAAAATGGGCTATGCCATTGCCGAGGCTGCAGTTGAGGCGGGTGCCAATGTCATTTTAGTGAGTGGGCCGGTTGATAATGATCTGTCTGTGTCGCATACCATTAAACGTATATCGGTCAGTTCAGCTCAACAAATGCTGGAACAAGCTCAAGCTTATGCACCGCTGGCCGATATTTTTATTGCAGCAGCAGCGGTTGCAGATTATCGGCCGGTGCTGGAAAGTACCGAGAAAATTAAAAAGTCGGCAGAAACCATGATGTTACAGTTACAACGTAACCCTGATATTCTCGCCACGATAAAACGTCAATGCCCCTGGTTATATACTGTTGGATTTGCTGCGGAAACTGAATCACTGGAAAGCCATGCACGCAAGAAACTTGATGATAAAGGTGTTGAAATGATAGTTGCTAATTGGGTTGGCCATGCGGCAGAAGAAACCAATGGTACCTTTGGCAGTGACGATAATGCATTAAAAATTATCTGGGATAGTGGCAAACTGGATTTAATTCTGGCAAGCAAGGCACGTCTGGCCAGAGAGTTGATGGCGATAATTGCCAGTCAATATGATAATGCCATTCAGACAGGTAAACTCAACGTTGAGCAACGTAATGTTGAGAATGTTATCGAATTTAAAACACATAACAATGATTAGAGAACGTCCTTTTTTATAAATAAAGTTTTTAACATAATTTCAGTCTTCAGGGTGGAGGAGTAAAAATAAACTTATGCAAAAAATCCAGTTAAAAGTATTAGACCCGCGATTAGGTAAAGAGATAGAGATGCCTGATTACGCTACCAGAGGCTCGGCCGGAATTGATCTACGTGCTTGTCTGGATGAATCATTGACAATTAAGCCTGGTGAAACACATTTACTCCCCACTGGTATGGCCATTCATATTGCTGATGAATCAGTGGCGGCAATGATTTTACCTCGTTCGGGTTTGGGGCATAAGCACGGTATTGTACTGGGTAATTTAGTGGGACTTATTGATTCAGATTACCAGGGACAATTATTTGTTTCTTGTTGGAACAGAGGAAGTGACAGTTTTACAATTAATATCGGTGATCGTATTGCACAACTGGTATTGGTGCCGGTAATACAGGCTGATTTTGAAATTGTGACCGAGTTTAATGAAAGCGAACGAGCCGAAGGTGGATTTGGCCATACCGGCCGTTCGTAGTTATCTCTTTTTGACAGCTCTTTAAAGTACACATTAATATTAATACCAAACATATCAGGTAGTAAAAATTTTATGGCTAAACAAGATAAACCATTACGCACGTCCAAACGTAAGAGCAAGCCGGGTATTAAAAAAGGTGGATTGACACTAAATACAATTTCATTATTATCCTTCGTTTTATTTAGTACCACGTTTGTAGTAATGCTTTATACCATGCGCTGGAGTACTTTGAATATTATTGATAATCAGAGTGATGCAATTGAAAAAAGTACGGCGGATCAGTTTGCAAGCCGTATAAACCTGGCCATATCTTCCTATACCACAGGTCTGAGTGTTATTGCGAAAGATCCGGTTACTCGGGAGTTATTGTTATCGGGTAAACCACAACAAATTGTTGAGCGCCAATCGCAGTTAGTTAAACTTTTCCCCAAAGCATTAAGCTTTCGTTTTGTTAAGGCAGGTAGCTTACGTACTACCCAGCAAACTAAACCGCATGTTGGGTTTGCCTGTGTTGATATGTTGAACCAGTCACGCAAAACCAAAATGCCACCGTCTGTTGAAACACATGTATTCGGTACGGCGCAACAGCATGTTGATTTTGTGCACCCTATTTTAGATGCTGATGGCAAAAAGTTATTAGGCCATGTTCAGCTTATGGTCAATGTCAGTATGTTAACGCACTGGCTAAATAGATCGAATAGCATTGATTATGTTGAGTTGTATCAACAGGCTGGTAAAACATTAAAGCCATTATTAATTGGTAAATCAGGTAATGCCTCTATTCGGGCAAATGAAAATCCTCAATTTTATTCTATTTCGAATACCTCCTGGGAAGTTCGGGTTTGGCCGAGTAAAAGCATCAGTAAACAACATGACTTATTCCTGACATATGGTTTATTGTTTTCCGGTGTTGCGTTATTTGGATTTATCATCTTTCTGTTCTGGCGTTCTCTTGGAAGAGCGCTGACTAAAGATATTGATAATCTGGTTGCTCTGGTCGTTGGTACATTACGTGGTAATAAGAAATTTGAATATAAAATGGAAATGAAAGAATTTAATGATGCCGCAAAACAATTAAACGATATTTTATCCAGACAGAGTTTTGATCGTGAACGGGATGATGACTCTGCCTCGGTAGAAGTCGATCTTTCAGGTATGGATATCGATCTTAACTCACCATCTATGTTTGATACTGGCGAGTCTATGCAGGTTGAAGAGTTGGATGAAGCAGCTCATGCCAGTCATGGGGCAACTGAAAATAATTCAGACACTGAACCACAAACTCAGCAGGCTATCGAAGCAACTGGTTCACAACCGTTTAATCCGGCTACATTAGCAACGCCACCCCCTGAAATTTTTAAAGCCTATGATATCCGAGGCATTGTTGGTTCAACATTAACGGCCAGTTATGCGGAGCTGATAGGTAAAGCATTAGGTAGTGAAGCGGCTAGTCGGGGAGTGGCCAGTATTGCCTTTGCGCGTGATGGGCGTTTGTCTGGCCCGGAATTAGGTCAGGCTTTAGTTAAGGGTATTATGTCAACCGGGATTGATGTGATTGATATTGGTATGGTACCAACACCATTACTTTATTTTGCTGCGTATAAATTAACGGATGGCTCGGGGGTGATGTTAACCGGTAGCCATAACCCACCTGATTATAACGGCTTTAAAATGTTACTTGCTGGCGAATCACTGGCCGAAGAGAGTATTCAGGCTTTAAGGCAGCGTATAGAGTCGGGCGACTTTGTAACAGGTAAGGGGAATTATAAAACGGTTCCGATGCTTGATAAATATATTTCAACGATAACCTCCGATGTGAAATTAAAACGACCATTAAAAATCGTAGTTGATTGTGGTAATGGTGTTGCTGGCGGGGTTGCGCCACGTTTATATCAAGCCATGGGTTGCGAAATTATAGAGTTGTATTGTGATATTGACGGTAAGTTTCCAAATCATCATCCTGATCCTAGTCAACCTAAGAACCTGGTTGATTTAATTGAGGCGGTTAAAGTACATAAGGCTGACCTGGGAATGGCGTTTGATGGTGATGGCGATCGTTTGGGAGTGATCAGTTCTGATGGTAGTGTTATCTGGCCGGATAGGCTGATGATGATGTTCTCAGAAGATGTTTTAGCGCGTAACCCCGGTGCACAAATTATTTATGATATTAAATGTACCAGCAACCTGACCAAGGTTATCTGGGAAAAAGGTGGCGAGCCATTAATGTGGAAAACCGGTCATTCGTTAATTAAATCCAAGATGAAACAATCCGGTGCTTTGCTTGCCGGTGAGATGAGCGGCCATATCTTTTTTAAAGAACGTTGGTTTGGCTTTGATGATGGTATCTATAGTGGTGCACGTTTACTCGAAATTTTAGCCGCAGATGTGCGTCAACCCCGGGTTATTTTTGCTGGTTTGCCAGACTCCGTCAATACACCAGAGTTACAAATCCAGATGAAAGAAGGCGAGCACCATGCCTTTATCGACAAGTTGCTGGACAGTGCTGACTTTGGTGAAGCCAATGTAACCATGATCGATGGTATTCGTGCCGATTATGCCGATGGTTGGGGACTGGTTCGTGCATCAAATACAACGCCTTGCCTGGTATTGCGATTTGAAGGACAAACAAAAGAAGCGATGCACAATGTTCAGGCCCGATTCAAACAGGCAATCCATAGCGTAGACGCCTCACTGGTATTGCCGTTCTAAAAAGTATTTAAACACAACGGTTTGCTGATGGTGAATCGTTGTGTTTTTATTTTGATTCTATTGTTATTCCCCAACCCCTCGGTTAATATTGTTGTTAAATAAAAGAAGTGAATATTAACTAACTATGAGCCTTTCGACCGATCAAGCGAAAAATATTGCCCATGTATTAAATACATCGTTGCCGTATATCCAGCGCTTTCAAAATAAAACAATGGTTATAAAGTATGGTGGCAATGCCATGACCGATGAATCATTAAAGCAATCGTTTGCGCGAGATATTGTTTTAATGAAGCTGGTTGGAATGAATCCGGTGGTTGTGCATGGTGGTGGTCCACAAATTGGCCAGCTGTTAAAAAAGATTGGTAAAGACAGCCAGTTTGTTCATGGTATGCGGGTCACCGATAGTGAAACCATGGATGTCGTTGAAATGGTTCTCGGTGGTTTGGTAAATAAAGAGATTGTTTCAATGATAAACAGCCATGGTGGTAAGGCCGTTGGCTTAACCGGAAAAGACGGCGACCTGATCCGTGCGCGTAAGATTAAATTCGATGAAACCAATTCGGAAATGAATGCTTCCGAGATCGTTGATATTGGTCATGTCGGGATTGTTGATAGCATTGATGTTTCAATTGTTCAAATGCTGGATAAAGCAAATTTTATCCCGGTTATTGCGCCAGTGGGTGTTGGAGAAGACGGTCAATCCTATAATATTAATGCAGATCTGGTTGCAGGTAAGCTGGCTGAGGCACTACAAGCTGAAAAATTAATTCTGTTAACGAATACACCGGGTGTGCTGGACACTAACGATAATCTTTTAACGGGATTGAAAGCAACCCAGGTACAGGAATTGATTAATAATGGAACGATTTATGGAGGGATGTTACCTAAAATTAATTGTGCGCTCGATGCAGTCAGATCGGGTGTAAACACTGCTCAAATTATTGATGGACGTGTCGAACATGCAGTATTGTTGGAATTATTAACGGATGAAGGCGTGGGCACGTTAATTAAAAGTTAACCACTTTAAAAATTTTATAATGGGGTAATGTTATGCCAACTACTGAAGCACCCACTGAAAAAAAATCAAAACCTTCTCGCCGCTTACAAATACTTGAAGCTTTAGCTTTGCAACTGGAACAAAGTCCGGGTGAAAGAATTACCACGGCAGGACTTGCTAAAGCCGTTGGTGTTTCAGAAGCTGCGTTGTATCGACATTTTCCCAGCAAGGCTAAAATGTTTGAAGGCCTTATTGAATTTATAGAAGACTCGATCTTTGGTTTGATAAACCGGATTTTAGCTGAAGAAAAGTCAGCCATCATACGCTGCGAGCAAATTGTTAAACTGCTGCTAACCTTTGCTGAAAGAAATGCCGGCATGTCACGTTTATTAACCGGTGAAGCATTAACCGGCGAAACCGAGCGATTACGTATTCGTATAGGCAAATTTTTTGAACGTTTTGAAACACAACTAAAACAAGTATTGCGTGAAGGTGAAATGAATACAGAATTTCAAATGTCTGTATCTGTACAAGCCAGTGCCAATATGATGCTAGCCTTTGCAGAAGGTCATATTAACCAGTATGTACGAAGTGGTTTCAAATTATCGCCGCTGGAATACTGGAACGATCAGTGGCATGTTATAAAAGGTGTGGTGTGCCGTTAGAAATCATTTTTTACAAAACAATTTTTCTTAGTGGTACTTATTCGTTCTTATCTGGGGCGAATCGCTTTTAATTCTTTAAATCGTTTGATATCGGCATCATACTGCAAATGAAGTGCGAGTTTTTCCTGTTTTCTACTATCGATAAACTCGTTGTATTCCCTGATCTTCGCCTTTGATTTTTTAATATTATCTAAAATCTTCTTGGGTACTTTTTGGCTTTTGCGTTCAAAGTTACCGGCATTTCGAGTGTGCTTATCAAGAATTCTTTGCTGCTTGACCCGGTTGTTTTTGGTAATTTGAATAATGCTGTCGATAGCTGCCAATTTACTGTCCCTGTTTAACAGTATATCTTCAACAGACACAAACGTGTTTACCAGTATGCGATCCTTACGACGTTGTTCATCCTGGATACGCTTTTTCTCGGCCTCAATTTTGGCAAGCTCGGCATCCCGCGCTTTTTGTTCCGGGGTTTTTTCTGCCGGAATGGTTCTGATTACCTGTCCCTGGTTATTGAGAACCTGGATTTCGCGACCAGCGTACTTTTTAGGTACAGTAAAACTGCATTCCCGGGCACCATTGTCATTTTTCCAGCACTTAATTGCGGCATGAGTAATTGAGAGGTAACTGGTTGTCAGGAGCAGTAAACTGCTGATTTGAAGCGAAAATTTGATCATATTTGAAATTTATACATACCGATATAAATGTTTTACACTAGATTGTCATGTTTGACTATATTATCTTACTTTTAGTTTCATTTCTTGCCAATGCGTTTTCAGCCTTTGTTGGGGGTGGTGCTGGCTTATTACAGCTACCCGTTTTATTGTTTTTAGGTTTAACGTTTAGTACAGCCCTGGCAACGCATAAAATTGCGACTGTTGCGTTGGGTATTGGCGCTACCTTACGCCATTTGCGCTCGCGTACGCTAAATTTCCGTTTTTCCCTGCTGATACTTGCATCAGGTATTCCCGGCGTTATCCTCGGAGCCAATATTATCCTTGACGTTCCTCATCAGATAGCAACCCTGTCGCTAGGCATTCTTACTATTGGCCTGGGGTTGTACTCCTGGTCTTCCGCGGAATTGGGGAACCAGTTTATGTCAAAAAATCGAACAGTCACGGGTTATATAATCGGCAGTCTGGTGATTTTCTTTATAGCTGTTTTGAATGGTTCGCTTACTTCCGGGACGGGGTTATTTGTCACCTTATGGTTAATATACTGGTTTGGACTGGATTATAAATCAGCCGTTGCCTATACATTGGTTTTGGTTGGATTATTCTGGAATGCGAGTGGCGCAATTACGCTGGTTTTACAAACTGAAGTGCGTTGGGACTGGTTGCCGGTTTTGCTGGTTGCGTCTATTGTCGGGGGTTATGTTGGCGCACATCTATCCATCGTAAAGTCGAACAAACTGATTAAGCGAACATTTGAAATCGTGACCATTCTGGTTGGTGCTAAACTGATAGCCAACGCCGTTTAATAGTGCCGATTAATTTTTTGGGTCTACGCACTTATAGACGGTAAAGGTTTGCTTTCCATCCACCACTTTGGTTTTTGCTACAATCGTATCACCGTTTAGATCGGGGGCGGTATTGCGAGCAAGCCGGATAAGTTCTTCGGCAATGGTTTCTTCACTGCGGCTAATGCCTATCACCTTGTCTTTAGTCGTAACGGTTGTGGTGCCTTTTTTGATACAACTGCTGACTTCGTGTAGTTCCAGTACTCGTACTTTTTGACCCGGTTTTGACAGTGGGGCCCAGTTACAGGCCGAGACTAATGCGAGCAATGTGACTAATGAGATGAGTTTTGTACGCATAAAATTTTTTAAACAATAAATTAAAACGTAAGCATATAAAATAATAAGAGGGATAGATAGGACAAATGTCATGTTTTATAAAGACTATTTGCCCACTAAATATGGGTAAGTTATTAATTGTACAGGCAGAGTCCTACAAAACTCTTTATTTTCAATGACTTTCTTATCGAAATTCTTAAAGATCTGTGTCACTATAAGTTCAGGCCAGATTGCTGCAATCGGTTTGTCTGATGCAGGTCAACCGAGTTAGTGGCTGTCAATGTTACATTTTTCAGTAATAAAATGCGTTGATGTGTGGAAATGTCGTTAAACTGTAATATTTCTGTAATAAAATAAGGCTATGGGTGATATCGATTTAAAACAACCCGATTTTTATATAAATCGTGAATTAAGTTTACTGCAATTTCAGCAACGTGTTCTGGCGCAAGCCAGTATCGAAACAATTCCAATACTAGAGCGATTGCGGTTTTTATGTATCAGTAGCTCCAATCTGGATGAATTTTTTCAGATTCGGGTTGCTGGACTAATGCACCGTGCTGCGCTTGAATCGAGTAGCGGCACGATGGAAAGCATTACGCCTGAGCAGATCCTCGATCGAATTCGGGAAGAGACGCACTTGCTGGTCGAAGAACAATACCGTGTGCTAAATGATGTGTTGATTCCAGAGCTGGAGACCGAAGGCATTCGGTTTTTAAAGCGATCTGAATGGAATGAAAATCTAGCCGGCTGGATTCGACGCCAGTTTACCAGTCAAATTTTGCCAGTATTAAGTCCTTTGGGGCTGGATCCGGCGCACCCTTTTCCGCGCGTGTTTAATAAGAGCCTGAATTTTATTATTTCGCTTGAAGGAAAAGATGCTTTTGGTCGGGACAGTCGTATTGCGATTGTACAGGCCCCGCGAAGTTTACCTCGTTTAATTCGTGTTGCAGAAAAATATGCAGAGGGTCATGCCTATATTTTCTTGTCATCCATTATCCATACACATATAAGCGCATTATTTCCGGGTATGAATGTGACGGGTTGTTACCAGTTTCGAGTGACCCGCGACAGTGATTTATTCTTTGACGCAGAAGAAAGCGATGATTTGATGGGAACGATTAAAGGTGAATTATCGTCGCGTCGGCTTACGGATGCCGTGCGGTTAGAAGTTGCCGATAATTGCACACCGGAAATGTCACGTTTCCTGTTAAAAAAATTCAAATTAAAAGAAAGCGATTTATACACGGTGAATGGACCAGTGAATTTAAATCGTTTAATGGAAGTCAGTGATGATGTCGATCGTCCGGATCTGAAATATCCACCCTTTACCCCCGGTTTGCCGAAACGTATTCGCTATGAAGACGATATGTTTAAAGCAATTAAACAAAGAGACATTTTACTCTTTCATCCTTATGAATCGTTTGCGCCGGTCATCAGCTTCCTTAAACAGGCTTCGCAAGACAGTAGTGTACTGGCGATAAAGATGACTTTATATCGAACCGGAGCATCCTCACCTCTTGTGGATGCGCTGGTTGATGCTGCAAAATCAGGTAAGGAAGTAACGGTTGTTGTTGAGCTTCGTGCCCGTTTTGATGAGGCAGCCAATATCGAACTGGCCTCAAGACTTCAGGAAGCCGGTGCGCATGTAGTGTATGGTGTGGTTGGTTATAAGACTCATGCAAAAATGTTATTGATTGTCCGTCGTGAAGGCAAAAGTCTGACTCGATATGTTCACCTGGGAACAGGTAACTATCATCCGGGCAATGCAAGAGTCTATACGGATTATAGTTTTATGTCGTGTGATAAAGCGATTGGCGAAGACGTACATAAATTATTTTTACAATTAACCGGTCTAGGTAAAGCGACCAAACTTAAAAAGATGTTGCAGTCACCGTTTACATTGTATAAATCACTTATTGAAATGATAAATGCAGAAGCGGAAATTGCTTTGACTGGAAAACCAGCACGGGTTATTGCCAAGATTAATTCTTTAGTTGATAGTGGAATTATTCAGGCGTTATACCAGGCCTCACAGGCTGGCGTAAAAATAGATTTGATTATCCGTGGCGTTTGCCGGTTACGTCCTGGAATTAAAGGGGTTTCCGAAAATATAACAGTGCGCTCAGTCGTTGGTCGTTTTCTGGAACATTCGCGTGTTTATTACTTCCAGAATAATGATGATCCAAAAGTTTACTGTGCCAGTGCCGACTGGATGGAACGCAATTTATTTCGTCGGGTAGAAGCCTGCTTTCCAATCCTTGATGAAGAATTAAAGAAGCAGATTATAAAACAGGGGCTTATGCTTTATCTTTCGGATAATACTGATAGCTGGTTATTACAGTCTGATGGTAGCTATAAAAAATTATCTGCCAGTGCCAATCAGAAAGTTCATTCTGTGCAGAATAATTTGCTGGAAACATTAGCAGCAGAATTATAATTAATTTATGGGTTTTATTTTTAGCTCATAGCCTATCGTTCCAAGATAATTAACTTCATTCTCAAGATCGGCAATGGTAAGCGGGTTTTCTGCAAACCAGTACTCCGGAAATTTTAAGGTGATTGTTTTTGCACTGGTTTTAATTTTGTAGTCTGGTTTCTGATATTCCGGAATACTGCGATTTAAGATAACAGCAATACGTAAAATAATGATTAACTGTAAAATTCTTTTTCGTGCTTTATCAGAAAACGCTTCGAAATCTTCCAGTACTATTTTCTGGCGATGAAAGCGGATTAGCAAACATAAGATCTGTTGTTCTTGTATAGAAAATCCGGGCATATCAGAATTTAATGACAGGTAAGCGCTGTGTTTGTGATATCCTGAATGGGAAATTGCCAGTCCTATTTCATGTAACTGGGCTGCCCAGAGTAGCAGTGCTTTATGGTTTTCATCTTTTAAGGACCAGTTATGTTCAAGTTTTTTGTACAAGTGCTTGCAGGATAAAATTATATTATGGGCATGTTCATGTCTGACCGCGTAACGATTAGACATGTGTGTAACCGTTGCTTCGCGAATATCAAGATGTTTAATTCGCCCTACGATATCAAGCATTAACCCTTCGCGTAAAGCACCATCTGAAGCGATCATGCTTTTAATTTTAAGGGACTTAAAAATTGCATTTAATACGACTAAACCACCAATAAAAACCGCTTGTCGGTCAGTGTTTAACCCTTCGAGTTTGATTTTATCTATAGAACCAAACTCGAGCATTTTTTCAATTAAACACTTAAGTCCTTTATCAGTAATTGTTCCATCCGTAATATCGTTGGCAAGCAGTACCTTTGATATTGACCGAATACTGCCAGACGTACCGACACATTGTTCCCAGCCGGTTTTAGTGTATTCATAGCGGGCAAATTCAATTTCCTGTCTGGCAAAAAGCTCGGCTTGTGTAATTCTATTTTTACTAATGATGTCATCAGCAAAAAATCTTTTAGTGATACTGACGCAACCCATTTCCAGACTTTCAAGTTTATCGGGGTTATTATTTTTACCAATAATGATTTCAGTACTACCACCGCCAATGTCTACCACCAGACGTTTATTGCCTAATTCAGCAAGGCTGTATACCGCACCATGATAAACCAGGCGTGCTTCTTCAACGCCGGATATAATATCTATTTTATGTTGCAAAACTTTGCGGGCGCGTTTTAGAAACGCGGCACTGTTTTTTGCTATACGTAGAGTGTTGGTTCCTGCGATGCGTATGTCTTTTTTGTTTATATTATTAAGTCGTTGTGAGAAACGGGTTAAGCAATCCAGCGCGCGTTGCTGACTGGCTTCATCGAGATAGCCTTTATTGTTCAGGCCTGCGCCCAGTCGAACCATTTCTTTTATGCGATCAATTATTTTGAGGGAGCCATTGTTTTCAAGGCTGGCGATGATCATATGAAAACTATTTGAACCAAGATCAACCGCGGCGACAATTCTTGTCTGGGTGGCTGTATTGGCATTCGCGGATTTCAACGTAACATTTCCTAAAGCGATGTAAATAAGTGTACATCAATTTGTAGAAATTTACTTTTCATATTAAAAATTAGTGCTATCCGATTAAAAAAGGCTGGCCTGTTTAACCGGGTATAGTAGGGTAGTATTTAGTGACGGAAATGACGCATTCCGGTAAAGACCATTGCAATATCATTTTCATCTGCAGCCTTAATGACTTCATCATCACGCATCGAACCACCTGGCTGGATAACAGCAGTAACTCCGACTTCTGCGGCCTGGTCGAGCCCATCACGGAATGGGAAGAAGGCATCACTTGCCATTACGGAGCCTTTAACAGTGAGATTAGCATCGGCAGCTTTTATCGCGGCAATTTTAGCACTGTATACACGGCTCATCTGCCCGGCTCCGACACCGATTGTCATGTTGTCTTTACAGTAAACAATGGCGTTGGATTTAACAAACTTGGCGACCTTCCATGCGAATAATAAATCCTGCATTTCCTGGGTTGATGGTTGGCGTTTGGTTGCGACTTTAAGATCGGCTTCGTCGACCATACCCAGATCGCGATCCTGAACCAGCAAACCCCCATTAACTCGTTTATAGTCGATACCGGCAATACGTTCGTTCGGCCACTGACCACAGCTGAGTACCCGTACATTTTTCTTGCGGGCTAGAACAGGTAATGCATCTTGTTCGATGTCAGGTGCAATAATCACCTCGACAAATTGCCTTTCAATAATAGCCGCTGCTGTTTTCGCATCGAGTGGCAGGTTAAAAGCAATGATGCCACCAAATGCGGATGTAGGATCGGTTGAATAAGCACGGTCGTAGGCGGTGAACTGATCATCTGCGATTGCAACACCACAGGGGTTGGCATGTTTCACGATAACACAGGCTGGTTGGCTAAATTGTTTAACACATTCCAGTGCAGCATCGGTATCGGCAATATTGTTATATGAAAGTTCTTTTCCCTGCACCTGGGTTGCGGTAGCAATACAGGCTTCATCCGGTTTAGCTTCTACATAAAAGGCAGCATTTTGATGAGGGTTCTCACCGTAGCGCATACCTTGTGTCAGTTTAAACTGACTGTTAAAAGTACGTGGAAAATTTTGGTGCGCTTCAGGTTTGTCTTTCACTAATTTTCCAAAGTAATTAGCGATATTGCCATCATAGTTAGCGGTGTGTTCATAAACTTTTATCGCCAGCTCGAAATTAGTTTCGCTGCTAACGGCACCCTCTGACGTACGCATTTGCTTAAGTATCGTTTGATAGTCAGATGTATTAACTACAACGGTGACATCTTTATTGTTTTTGGCGGCAGCACGTAACATGGTCGGGCCGCCGATATCAATATTTTCAATCGCATTTTCCAGACTACAGTCAGGATCCGCTGTCGCTTGTTCAAATGGATACAAATTAACAACAACTAAATCGATTTGTGGAATATTATGTTCCTGCATAATGGCATTATCTGTACCGCGACGACCCAGTAAGCCACCATGAATTTTAGGATGTAAGGTTTTTACGCGGCCGTCCATCATTTCCGGGAAACCAGTATAGTCAGATACTTCGATTACTGGAATATTGTTATCAGCAAGTAATTTTGCTGTACCGCCGGTTGATAGAAGTTCGATATCAAATTCTGAATGAAGAGCCTGAGCAAATTCAACAATACCATTTTTATCTGATACGCTGATCAGGGCGCGAGTAATTTTAGCCATACGATTAACCTTATTTGTGACGGATATAACCGGTCGATACGAGTTTTTTTTAGAAGCCGAATTGTAGCTTGTCGAGGAACGACATAATAGTTGATTTAACAGGTTTTTATTAAAAGCCGGGGGCGTTTGCTCTTAATTCAGGAATTAAACTCCATTCTTACTCTCGGGGGTAGAGTAAGCGGAGGTTTATTATTGGTGTAATCCGTAGGTTTTTAATTTTTTACGGAGTGTACCTCGGTTTATTCCTAGAACTTCCGATGCTTTACTTTGGTTACCGTTGGTAAAAATAAGGACGGCTTTCAGTAAAGGCTCCTCAACTTCGGATAAAACCATATTATATAAATTGCCGGCAGGATGTCCGTTTAATGCACTGAAGTAGGCATTGACCGAGTCTGCTACACAATCTCTTAAGGGTTTATCAAAGGTGGGGTTGTTAGTCGTAGCGGTCATATCGGCTACAGGTGCTGAATCGTTCATGCGGCTATTTCCTCCCTCTTTATCATTGTATTAAAAAAAGTGTGTGTCATTTCTAGTTGCTTTTCTATGGTCTCGGCTTTATTTACGGCTTGCCTGAAAGCTGCGCCGTGCTTTTGACCCTTGCTATACCAGCTTATATGTTTGCGTGCCATGCGGACGCCGGTGTATTCACCGTAAAATTCATACAAGTTAGCTAAATGTCCCAGCAAAATATCACGTATTTCCGTGGTATCTGGCGACGACATTATTTGCCCGGTTTGCAGGTAATGCTCTATTTCACGAAAGATCCACGGTTTACCTTGTGCGGCTCTTCCGATCATAACAGCATCTGCGCCTGTATAATCGAGAACAAATTTGGCTTTTTCCGGTGTACTAATGTCGCCATTAGCGATCACTGGAATAGAAATTCTACTTTTTACATTGGCTATGGTGTCGTACTCTGCATCGCCTTTGTACATGCAGGTGCGCGTTCGTCCATGGATTGCAAGTGCCTGAATACCAGCGTGTTCGGCAATCCGGGCAATATTCAGGGCATTGCGGTTTTCGGTATCCCAGCCAGTTCGTGTTTTAAGCGTAACAGGTATATCTACTGCGTTGACGACAGCCTCTAAAATATCTTTTACCAGTGGCTCATTTTGCATAAGCGCTGAGCCAGCCTGAACATTACAGACCTTTTTAGCCGGACAACCCATATTAATATCAATGATTTGTGCGCCATTATCGGCATTGTGTCGGGCGGCTTCAGCCATCATGACTGGATCGGTTCCCATAATTTGAACCGAGATAGGATCGGCTTCACCTTCGTGGTTAGCACGTCGTTTAGTTTTTTCACTGCCCCAGAGCAATGAGTTAGACGAAACCATTTCAGATACGGCCATACCGGCTCCGAGTTGCTTACACAACTGGCGGAAAGGGCGGTCAGTCACGCCTGCCATTGGAGCAAGGACGAGCTGATTTGATAACTGATAAGGTCCAATAAACATAATGCCGTGTATACCTAAAATCGTTATAACAGGATTGTGTGGGGGGAAGGGTATTTTAACCATTTCCAATTGGTGATTAAAGCATCAATTGCAATTTGCACCAATAAATTTGATGAAAGTCGCAATTTACAAACATTTCTTGATTTTTAGATTTATTACAGGAAGTAAAACTGGAAGTTGATGGCGTCACTTCCTGGGTCGAGTATTTCGATATTAAGCTGGATCGGTTGTTTTGAGGGCATTAAAGCAAAGGGTTTGTTGAGCAAACCAAGATATTCATCAGGCAAGAAGTAGCGTTGAGCCACTGTTGTACCGGTTAAGTCGGTGAATTTGAGTAAAATGGTGGGGTAGGGCTGGGCAAAACTTGCCTGGTTTAATATGGTTGCGCTAATTAAAAGAGCACCTTTGATTTTTGGGTGTAATCGTACATCGCGATTGGCGATTTTTATCAGTTTTCGGTTATGGCTGCCGGTATAGCGACATGGTAGTGCCTCGCAGGCGTTTACCAGTAGAGGTTGCAGGGCGGGGATCAGGTTGGCGATGGCACTGCTTTTAAAAATAACAAGTTGAAAGCCAGACAGTGCGATCAATATAATAATGCCGAAAGACAACGCCAGCTTTTTAGCTCGCCCCATCGGTTGTTTTTCAAGCGATGCAACTGAGTCTCTTAGTCGATGCGGGACGGTTTGTTCAGGTTGTTCACTACTTAGAACAATTTCCTCGTCTATATGGTGTTTGGCATTATGTTCGGCCACTTCATCGACATGCTCGATGTTGCCTGTATCAATACTATCTGTAATAGAGTCATCTTCTACAGCTTTACTATTAGTGGAATCGGTTAAATCATTATCAGTTGTTGCCAGGTCGCTGTCTGCTTCATCGAGCAAAACATTAACATTCAGAGCGCCGTTTTCGTCTTCATCGGTAATGGCATTGCCACTAATCGAGGTACTACCTAATTTTAAGTCAGCTATTCGCAGGCTATCGGTGCTGGCGAACAAGCGGTCGATGTCCTGCTCGTTAACAAGTTCAACATCGGGCTCACTCTGCATTTCAATAACAAAATGATGATCATCGACTTCTTCGAAGGGAGTAGTGATTTTATTATCGACCTTGATGATATTATCGATAGCCTGATGTAGTTCGTCGTTGTTGGTTTTAGTTACCAGCTGATTTGTTTTGGGGAGATCCTCAGTTTGCTCCCCGGTTTCTGTCTCAGCCTGGTCGTCAAAGTCGAAGGTATGTTGATTATGATTTTTGATTTCAGCATCGTTCAACGGTTGCGGATAGACTTCACTGCCATCAATAGGTTGATCCTGCTCGGTTACTGGTTCCGTTTTAGTATCGAGATTTAAACTTTCGTTATCTATTGATGCCGCTGGTGCAGGTTCCGTATCACGAGTGTCCGGTTGGTCTATGTCTGATGATAAAAAAGAGTCGGCATCTTCAGTTGCAATATTTTCGGTATATAAATTTAGATCGAGCTCATTATTGTTGAGAGATTCTGTTTGCGTAGTGGCGAAATTTTCTTTATGCGCCGCATTTAACTCCTCGTTATCAAAAATATCATCGAAAGCAGCTTCACGAATATCCGGTTGTTCAATTTTTGCAATATCGATATAGGTACCGCTGGTGAGTTGGGTATCGAGTGCATTAAAAATATCATCAATGCCTGCATTATTATTCTGTTCAGGGTCTTTGTCCGTCGTTATTTGTGGTGAGGCATTTCTTTCGATACTTTCTTTTGGTTCTATAATGGGGGCTGTATTTGGGATTGACGAAGCCGTTTTGTGCTTGCGGGTTATTGGCCTTTCTGTATTCGTATTTACCGCTTGAGTGTTTGTCGATTGATAATGGATGTGCAGGCGAGCATTAAAAACATTTTTACACGAACCACAGCGTACTTTTCCCTGCGCAACCTGTAGTTGAGCTTCGGTAACCTTAAAGTTTGTTTTACAATTCGGGCAGCGGGTATACATAGTCATGCAAGCAAGTTAGATGTTCAAAGTATAATCTAGCGGCCAACAAAATGAAAATCTGCACATTATCGTTAGCTAACAGCAAATCGTTGCTTAGTCTGTGAGTACTATCTATTTTGTTATTATAATTAGTGCTGTTTAGGGTGGAGCATTCTGCGTTTTTACTATTGTAACGTTGTTTGTTGTCAGTGTTATTGGAGGTGACGTGTCAGGAATCTTTTATTTCAGATTTTATACCGGCCAGACACACCCAGTCTTCCTGTTGTCGGCATATTTCGATATCGAAAAAACGTGAGTAAGCCTGTAAAACCGATTCGGCCTGTTCCTGAAGAATTCCTGATAAGACAATTCGGCCTTTGGTTTTTATCAATCCGGCTAAATGCCCTGATAATTCAATTAAGGGTTTGGCAAGAATATTGGCGACCAGTATATCGGCCTGGATGTCTGGAGCTGGTTCAGGTAACTGGATAGTAAATAAGGAATCAACCCGGTTTTTAACCGCGTTATCCCGGGTGGCTTGCAGAGCCTGAGGATCATTATCGATGGCGAGCAGGTTACTGGCTCCCAGCTTAGCCGCAGCGATGGCGAGAATACCACTGCCACATCCATAGTCGATCACGGTATATTGTTGCAGTTCAGTTTGGTCGAGATATTCCAGACACATGGCAGTCGTCGGGTGAGTGCCAGTGCCAAAGGCCAGGCCGGGATCGAGCAAGATATTGATGGCATCGGGCTGGTTCTGTTTATGTTCTTCGGCGTGATGGCTCGGTACTATCCATAAGTGCTTGCCAAACGGTGTTGGTTTGAAATGACTCATCCACTCTCTTACCCAGTCTTTGTCTTCCAGCGGGTTGAGGGTGTAACTCGGGCAAACATTGAAGCGGTTTGTAATGGAAAGCAGGACTTCATCGATATCGGTTTGTGCATCGAATAAGCCTGTTACTTCGGTATCATGCCATAAGGGCGTGGTACCAATCGGTGGTTCGTACAGGGGTTGGTCGGCAGCATCACGCAGAGTGACGGCACTGGCACCGGCATCGGATAAGATGTCCGATAATGCAGAAGCTTGTTCTGTTTGTGCTTGTATAATCAGTTGTAACCAGGCCATGATGTATCCAGAGTGAAAGAGGTGTGTTTCTGTCAGTGAAGAAACAGGTTTTTGGGTTTATGTTGTAGCGCTAACAGGCAGTATTTTCGCTAATGGCTGCTTCCCGCTATTGCGAGAAGCAGTTGTGATTTCCATTTTAGATTCAGATTAGCAAGGTCAACTGGATATTACTTTTAGTTAATACCCAGAAGTTTTTCCAGATAATGAATGTTTACTCCGCCTGCGCAAAAACCGGAATCCTTGCATAATCGCTGATGCAAAGGAATATTGGTATGGATGCCATCAATGACCACTTCACTTAATGCGCCACGCATTCGTGCCATAGCAATATCGCGGTCACTACCGTGAGTAATAAGTTTACCAATCATGGAATCGTAATAGGGTGGCACGGCATAGCCATTATAGATATGAGTATCAACGCGCACACCTGGGCCACCTGGTGGATGGTAGTTGTTGATCATTCCTGGTGAGGGCATAAAGTTATCCGGGTGTTCAGCATTAAGGCGACATTCAACCGCGTGACCGTTAATTTTAATATCGTCCTGGGTGTATTCAAGTGGCTCACCTGAGGCGATTAATAATTGTTGCCGGACAATATCCACGCCAGTAATCATTTCGGTAACCGGGTGTTCAACCTGAACCCGGGTATTCATTTCAATAAAGTAAAATTCACCGTCTTCATATAAGAATTCAAATGTACCGGCACCACGGTAACCAAAGTCTATACAGGCATTAGCACATTGCATACCGATTTTGTCACGTAACTCATCGCTAATGCCCGGTGCAGGCGCTTCTTCAATAACTTTTTGATGGCGACGTTGCATCGAGCAATCACGTTCACCAAGGTGAATAGCATTGCCATGTTCATCAGATAACACCTGTATTTCAATATGACGTGGATTACCAAGGAATTTCTCCATGTAAACAACATCATTATTAAAAGCTGCAGCTGCTTCGGCTTTTGTCAGCGCAATTGAACTAATTAAGGCCGCTTCGCTATTTACTACGCGCATACCACGGCCACCGCCACCGCCCGATGCTTTAATAATAATCGGGTAACCAATTTCTTTAGCTATGCGCATATTGGTTTCGGCATCATCACCTAATGGGCCATCGGAACCTGGTACACAAGGGACGCCAGCTTTTTTCATGGTTTCAATTGCGGCAACCTTGTCACCCATCACACGAATATTTTCAGGGCTTGGGCCTATAAAGACAAAGCCGGATTCTTTAACGCGTTCGGCAAAGTCGGCATTTTCTGATAAGAAACCGTAACCGGGATGAATACCAACAGTATCGGTAACCTCAGCGGCACTGATAACGGCGGGGATATTTAAGTAACTTTCCATCGACGGAGCCGGACCGATACAAACGGATTCGTCAGACAGGCGTACATGTTTTAAATTGCGGTCGGCTTCGGAATGAATAGCAACCGTTTTAATACCAAGTTCGCGACAGGCGCGCATAATCCGTAACGCTATCTCGCCTCGGTTTGCGATAAGAACTTTTTCAAGCATGATTGTTCACTACCTTAAAATAATTTGTGAGACCTTTGCACGTATACTGAGAGGTCGGATAACGGTGTTAATAATCAAATAAAAATACTCATTTACTGCGTGCAAATTTCGTTTTTTATTGAGTCTATTGTTTGTTCGCCGTATTCTCGCTATTGGTGAAATGTCTCAGATAAATTCGGGATTTCTATAATGCATCGCTACTATTCAATAACAAATAGTGGTTGGTTATATTCAACTGGTTGGCCATTTTCAACCAGGATAGCTTTAACCACACCTGCTTTATCAGATTCAATCTGGTTCATTAATTTCATTGCTTCTATGATGCACAAGGTGTCTCCCACAGCAACGGTTTGTCCAACTTCAACGAAGGCTTTTACTGTTGGGCTTGATGCACGATAAAATGCACCGACCATCGGTGAATTTACTGTATGGCCGCTAATTTCTTCATTGCCTGAATCTGTTGCCGCAGCGGGCTCTGTCGCCACTGGTGCGGCAGCAGCGGGTGCAGAGGCTGCAACAGCAACCGGTGCAGGTGTGGCTGCTGCGACGACCGTGTTAGCCGGCTGGCGACTGATACGGACAGACTCTTCACCTTCATGTATTTCAATTTCAGCAATACCTGATTCTTCAAGTAGCTCGATGAGTTTTTTAACTTTTCGTATATCCATTTTATGACTTCACTTTTAAAATATATATGGTTGGAGGTTAATTTAATTGTTTCCTAATGGCTTCAAGTGCCAGCTCGTAACTGTGTACACCAAGCCCGCTAATCACGCCGACGGCTAAATCGGAGAAATAAGAATGTTGTCTGAATTCTTCTCGTGCATGCACATTTGATAAATGCACTTCAATAAACGGGATAGCAACGCCAGCAAGTGCATCGCGTACGGCTACACTGGTATGGGTAAAAGCAGCAGGATTGATAATGATAAACTCAACGCCATCTTGTTGTGCCTGATGGATACGATTAACGAGATCATGCTCAGCATTACTTTGAAATGCCTGTAAGCTGTGGCCTGCCTTTTCAGCCTGTTTGATTAGTAATGCATCGATATCCGTTAGCGTTGTTGAACCATAATGTTCCGGCTCACGAGTACCGAGTAAGTTTAAGTTTGGGCCATGCAGTACAAGTATTTGAGCCATGGGCTTGATCTACCTTCAATTAAATACTTCAGTCAGAACTTGTCGTGCGAATTAGCAGTTGCTAGAGGGCATTTAAAGTCAATTAGCAGCAAATTCACTAACTTTAGCTGCATTTATAATCATTATTTGCATTAATCAGGCCAGTATTGTGCCTGAAACAGTCGCTGGTGTCTATTAAAACGAAAATAAGCGAAATTCGCTGCAGTTTAAGGGAGTTTCGGGGGAAATGCTGTGACACAACCAGACGTTTTGCTTATTTGTTCAGCATATTCAGCTCTTCGGGTTATAAAAGTGGCCGCAATATGCCGTATGACGGCTTTTAGATTTGCTTGATGAAGCAATCGCTAGCTAAATTGTTAATTTAACATTACTTTTGATTAAAACCGTACGAAGACCATACCAATGCTCAGCCAAACACCAAAGGTAAAGTATGTGCTTATCCATAGGACTTCTTTTTTCCAGATAGCCCAGTCATTGGTTTTTACACGGCGAGAGATGGCATCTTTAATGCCATCACGAACCGAGAGATAAAGTTGTTTGTTTTTGCGGTTAATGTTTTTTCGATTGAGGTACATAGGAATATCGACAAACAACATAATGTAGGCGCTGCCGAGGCAACTAATAATACCGACTAACATTAGAATTTGAAGAATTCCACTCAACATAAACAGACCAATAGTGAAGCTGCCGGCAGCCAGTAAAACCATCACTACCCAGGCGGCTTCTTCGATACCATGCCAGAAATGATTAAGTGTTAATGCTGCATACCAGCAACTTATTTGCGCAAGTACAATAATTGGCACAATGCTATAAGCTATATTGGCAATGATACTTGAGTTAATGAATATACCAAGATCATAAATTAGAATTGCGCACTGCATGCTAAAACAAATTTCCGCCAGGGTCGCCAATGAGCGACCGAGCATCACCGAAGATAAGGGATGATCAAACAGGCAGTAACGTTCCAGATCGATCCGTGGCAGGAACGAACGAAAGGCGCAAACAAAAACATAAATTCCCGATAGTACTGGCTGGGCATAAGAAAAATTTTGCATATCGTAATGCACAACAATCGCCCAGAACCAAACCCCGATATTAATTAGGGCGGTGATACAAAGAAATTTCCACCAAAGATATGTTTTGTTCAAGGTTTTTGGCCTCTGCCTACTAACGTTATTTGAGGTTTACGATAAACAATTAAAGCTAATGCCAGATTAATACGCACTTGTCGTAAAACTGTCATATATATGCAATAAGTTTGAAACATGAATGTGCTTTTGTCCAGTTGAGAGAATGCTTATTTGTAATTTAGTTTGATGGAATATTTAAATACTAAAATTAAGTCTGTTTCTCTAACGTAATAGATTGGGGTTGGTAATAAATTGAAGTCGAGACGTTTATTGTTAACAGACTAAACAGTTTGGTTATTACTGTGCCGGTTAATATATGAATGTATCGGTAGGTAAACAACGTAAAGAAATTAGTACTGTCTTTTTAAATTCAATAAAAACGAAAAAAACAATAAATTCGTAAGCCAATAAAATATTTAATAACAATAGAACTGTAAATAAACGGATAAATGTCGTATTCGTTTTTTGAGTATCTTTTTTAATTAACCATGATTTATTTAAGTATTCTTAATTTTCGCCGACACAATTAGTTCATTATTATATTTTTTGATTAATTAAGCAGGATAAATTTATGAGCGAAAAGATAAAAATAGCACTAATAGGGCTAGGTAACGTCGGGCAAGACTTTGCTGAGGCGTTTTTAGAAATGATTCAAGAAGGAGGACGGCCAATAGAGATTGCTGCAATCGCACATCGCCATCTTGATTCGGCTGTCGCATTAGGTTTTCAACAAAGCGGTGTCCCTGCATTTGAAGATGCATCCGGTGTTGTAAAGATGGGGGATAAGATAGATATTATCTTTGATTTAACCGGCTCAGAAGAAACGCGCTCTGAATTGCGTAAAGGTCTGCAAGAAAGTAAGAACACTCATACTGTTATTGCGCCTGAGATGATAGCTAAACTGCTCTGGATGTTTTTTGATGACAATGCAGGTTTTCAAAATATCAAAACGGGTGGTTATAGTTAACTACAAAGCTCTATCCCGCTGAGACGAGAATCAAACTTAAGTCTTACTGAGTTTAATGTTCGTCATAGAAGGCTATGTCGATATGTATTAGTGCGATCCGGATATTTAGGATATAGGTGGACGATTCAGAAGAGGCTTACAGGTTTGTCTAAAGTAGATTCCCGCTGGCGCGGGAATGGCGGTAAGATTTAAAGCAGTGGCTTAATAGCAGCTTCTATATCTTCATAAGACACTTCTCGAGTAAAGCGTTCTACGATGTTACCTTTTCGATCAATGATAACTGTAAATGGAAGTACGTTTAGTCGGTTTCCATAGTCCTGGCTAAGTTGAATGCCTTCTTGTTCGGCGATTAAGATAGGGTAGTTCATACCCATTGGGTCGGTAAAATCCACCACAGCTCCTTTTTCATCCAGTGCGATGCCGACAAAGGTAACGCCTTTGCTTTGGTAGGCTTCCTGAAAATCGATAAAGGCGGGCATTTCTCGTCGACAAGGCGGACACCATGTTGCCCAGAAATTCAAGATAACCACTTTGCCATCCCATTCGGAAGCCGAGCGAGTTTTGCCATCGATATCTTTAAGCGTGTAATCAGGGCGTTGATTAGTTTTTTTCACCACACCTGTTTGTGGTGTTGCCGAGGCCTTGCCGGTAGATTTAGCGAAGTACTGATTGGCAACAAACCCGGTTGCAATGCCGATTGCAGCAATAACAATGAGAATTTTTTTATTCATCAGATAACCTATTTTAAAACAAGATTTATACGTTCGATAAATTGTTCTGCTGTCATTGCGCCGACGACACGATATTTTCTTTTCTCTTTTGAGTCGGCTTTGTCATAGAATAAAATGGCCGGTGGAGCCTGTACTTTTGTGTATTTTAACAGGCGTTGATCTTCCGCATCATTTGCAGTGACATCTGCCTGGATTAGTACAAAGTTCGCTTTTAATAAAGATTGTACTTGTGGGTCGGTAAAGACATAGTCTTCATACTGCTTACAGTAAGTACACCAGTCAGCATAATAATCAAACATCACATACTTGCCGGCAGCTTTGGCGGCGCTAAGTTCTTTATTAAGATCTTCAACGGTTTTTATCTGTTTAAAAGCCAGATGCTCCGTTTTAGCAGAACTACCACTACCATTAATAAAGGCTGAACCATGTAGCGGGTCATCAAAGTTACGTGCACCGGTTAATCCGCCAAGTAGCACGACTAAGCCGTATAGGATCAGGTATACGCCAACACCTTTCCAAAATTTCTTCCAGCCTGATGCACCTTCTTTGATGGGCTCAAGTGCGCCCAGGTAAACACCGCTAACAATAAACAGGACAGCCCATAGTCCCATAATATAGACCACGGGTATAAAGCTAATGCGTTCAAGCATGGATATAGCAATGGCCAGTAAAATAACACCGGCGACATATTTAACGATATCCATCCAGGTTCCCGCTTTTGGCAGGAACTTACCGCCGGTAGTACCGATAATTAACAGTGGTAAGCCCAGGCCATTACCAAGTACAAACATGGAAATAAACCCAAGGAACATATCGCCTTCTTTGGCAGCAAGGGTCAGTGCGCCAATAATAATAGGGCCAGCACAGGGGCCAATGATTAACGCGGATAATACACCCATGATCGCAACGCCGATCAGGCTGCCACCTTTTTGCTGGTTGCTCATTTGGCTTAACTTGCCTTGTAAAGAGGCAGGTAACTGAATCGTAAAGAAACCAAACATTGAAAAAGCCAGTGCTACAAAAATAAGTGCAAACGGAATTAATATTACCGGGCTTTGAAAATACGCCTGAATGTTAAACGAGCCTGAGACCAGGCTGACTAGCAAACCCATCACACCAAATGTTATGGCCATTGCCTCAACATAGACAAGTGACATAGCAAAAGCACTGCCTGTTGTAACTTTCTCGCCCTGGCCAACAATGATGCTGGATAAAATCGGGATCATCGGATACATGCAGGCTGTAAAGGCTAATGCTAAACCTCCGAGGAAGAAGCCAATGATAATTTTTAGCAGTTCACCTGAACCGAGTAGTTGTTCATATTGATCCTGCTCTGACACGAAGTCCGTTGTGTTGCTGGTACCTGCGCTGGTATTGGCAATCGCGACACTTGCACCACCGGGTGCAACGGTTAGTTCTGCCGTTTTACGAATGGGTGGGTAGCAGATACCGGTTTTTTCAGCACAACCCTGGTAAGTAATTTGTAATTTTGTTTTAACCGGTTTATCGGTTGCATTAACCAATGGAATCGCCAGATCCACATTATTATGGTAAACCTCTATTTTGCCAAAGAACTCATCGTTTTTTATATCGCCCTTGGGGTAACTGACCTGGCCAACACTCACGCCTTCGCCTTCTTTAATCACCAGCTTAAATTTATCACGATACATGTAGTGGTCGGGTGCGATTTCCCAGTGGGCCTGCACAGTATTACCTTTGGAATCGTAACCAAACTGGAACGCAACATCCGGTTCCAGAATTTCTGGTTCATCATTTAATCCGAGGTCGGAACTAAGTGAATTAATTGCAGAGACACCATTTCCTGCTGCCATAACAGGAGTGATAACGCTAAGAAAGACGCTAGTGAGTAGCGCATATAAAAGGGACTGTTTTTTGAACATACCAATCATCCTGTCAGGGGGTTGTTTTTATTTGTAAATTAAAATGTTAGTAAGTGACCATTCTTTTAAGTTGAAGTTCCAGTATGTTTGGCTGCAAACGTACTAACAATGTGTTTTTACACATCTTTTTGTTAATAATATACTTTAAATTTATATTGATAGCGTAAGTCTCTGAGCTAATGGGTGGGCTAAGATCCTTAAGTTTTAAATAGTATAACACTCAAGATAGTGCGGTATGAGATTCTTCCAAAATTATTTGGCGAATATTGATGCCATAACTGGCGGGACTCAGGATGGTTTTTATTTCGGTCGCATAGGGTCCTTTACGCCAGTTATCATTTGCCAGGTTCAAAATCTTACGTTTTTTAAATGCTTGCTTGTTTTTGTCGAGTACTAACATAATCATTGGTCTGAGGCGGGATGATTCACAGGCAGAAATCACGACACCAACCAGACCATTATCCAGCTCTACCAGGCTACCGATAGGATAGATACCCAAACATTTTATCAGGCGTTCAACCAGTTCCTTGTTAAACTCTTTTTCCGCCCATTTGTAAATACTGTTCAATGCCTCATAGGGCGACATGCCATCATGGTAACAGCGGTCGCTGGTAACGGCATCGTAAACATCGACAATGGCAATGACCTGGGTAAGCAACGGAATTTTGTCACCAGTGAGTTGATCGGGATAACCCTTGGCATTTTTACGTTCATGGTGGTGTAACACACCATCGAGCACTTCCATCGATAAGTCTGGTTCATTTTTTAATAATTCAAAGCCGAACTCTGGATGCTTTTTCATGACTTCAAATTCATTCACGGAAAGCTTGCCAGGTTTGTTTAGAATTTCGTCGGGGATTTTCATTTTTCCCAGATCATGTAACAAGCCTGCCAATCCAAGCAGGTTGAGTTGCTCTTTATTCATTCCCAGACAACGGCCAAAGCTAATCGCTAAGATACAAACGTTAATGCAGTGGTTTGCAGTATATTCGTCACGTTGTTTTAAAAATGTTAGCCAGACCAGAGCATGGGGGCTAGTGATAACCTGTTCGGTTAAGCTGTTCACTAATTGCTTGGCCTTGGGAGTATTGATGCTAGCACCCAGGCGGACGTCATTTAGAGCCTGATTAATATATTGCGTGGTCTTGTCGAAAATTTTGCGTGACTGTTGCAGGCGCTGAATATAATCCTTGTGATCCAGCTCATCCTGGTTTTTCGCCTGGGGTGGACGAGTGACTTTTTCAATTGTAGGTGTTGCTGGGCGAGCTGCTAAAACTTCCAGTTGACCACGTATGCTGGGGTCGGAAAGCGCTGCATCGACATAGACAAAATCACAGACAGACTTTACCTCTTCTAGTAGAGTATCAGTATTAATATTAAAGCCCTGAAACAGAAAGGGTGACTCAAGCCACGGACGATCCAGCTCGCAGACATACATACCGAGTGTTAGATATTCTGGAATTATTTTTATTTTTTTTAACATATTCGATTAATTAAGTGATTGTTGGATCCAGTCGAGGTAACTCTGGGCACCGGAATGTATATCGAATG
>Ga0316207_10001623_pt1 | contig 26575 bp, 7 predicted proteins | sample 6weekpyrite_MG_FD_204943 | JGI IMG/M metagenome (GOLD analysis project Ga0316207, IMG submission 204943) | Microbial mat bacterial communities from mineral coupon in-situ incubated in ocean water Damariscotta River, Maine, United States -... | ecosystem: Environmental > Aquatic > Marine >... | reverse complement strand
GTGCACCGGTATCCACAATGTTCACCGTGCGCGTCACTTGGGCGGCGGCATTACCGCTGCTATCAGAGACATCATACGTTACGGTAAAGCTGGCTACCGCAGCGGTGCTAACCGCATCACCACCGACCACAATGCTGGCGGTTAAGTTGCCATCCACTGTGTCTTCCGCGGTGGCACCGGGGTCAGCATAGCTTGCACCGACTTCAAGCACTAACGGATTATCACCGAGTAAAGTTATCGTTGGCGCGCCGGTATCCACAATGTTCACAATGCGAGTCACTTGGGCTGCAGCATTACCGCTGCTATCGGACACATCATAAGTCACGGTAAAGGTTGCGACGGCAGCCGTAGAAACACTATCCCCGCCAACCACGATACTGGCGGTTAAGTTGCCATCGACAGCGTCTTCCGCTGTGGCACCGGGGTCAGCATAGCTTGCACCGACTTCAAGGACTAAAGGATTTTCACCGAGTAAAGTAATCGTTGGGGCGCCGGTATCAACCACTTGAACCGTTCGAATCATTTGTGTCGCCGAATTACCACTGCTATCAGCAACATTGTATGTAACAGTGAATGTAGCAACAGCTGCAGTAGAGACTGTATCGCCGCCCACCACAATGGCTGATGTCAAACTGCCTTCAACAGTATCTTCAGCCGTCGCTCCAGGATCAGAATAGCTATCACCAACTTCAAGGATTAAAGGATTATCGCCTAAAACTAAAATTGCCGGAGCAACCGAATCGACAATTTCTATTGTTCGTGTTGCCTGAACAGCATTATTACCACTACTGTCGGCAACATCGTAAGTTACTTCATAAGTTCCAACGGTAGCAGAATCCACAACATCACCGCCAACCACAATATCCGAACTTACATCACCATCAATATCATCTTCAGCAGAAGCGCCGGGATCACTGTAAATACTACCAACTTCAAGGCTTAATGGATTATCACCTAACAGTGTAATTACTGGTGAGGTTGTATCTTCTCCGACATTGGTGGTTAAAGGAGTATAGTCGGCTAACTCGTATCGAACTGGGGGCTCTTGATTACCGGCTAAAATTACATCTGAAAATTCTAAATGGCTTACACCATCTGCCACGCCTGTAACTTTAATTACGGCAATCGTACCTGAACCCATCGGTGGTGCTTGCGAACCGCTGGTGCCAAAGGCGATTTGAATACTATTTGTATCAATTGTAGCCTGCCCAAGGGCATCTCGACCAGTTGACTCTAAAAACCATGCATCATCAGGGCATGGATCGCCTCGAACAAAAACACAAAATGTTTCAGCACCTAATGGTTGAAAAGGTTCAAAAGGAGAACCCGCATTGGGGTCCGTGAGCGATACAACTGTTGAATCAAACAACGTTGTAAACTGATAGGCAGCAAGGCCAGCTTCATCTGTAATATTACTGACCACAACTTTAACTAAGGTAGATTCACCCGCGGCTAAATTAACATTCGATGGAACAAACTTTATCTCTGTAGCGGCTTGAGCAATCCCTAACCCAAGCATTAACCATAGCAATAATCCACTCATGGTAAAGTTTATTCGTCTAGTAATATTTTTGTTAGGCATTTCCCAAGTTCCCTGCAATTTATTGTTTGATATGTTTCTTTAAAATGGCGCACTCTTACCAAAATTATTTAATACGCTTTGTACATCTAAAATATTGATAGTGCCGTCTAGCACCAAATCCAAATCGTTGTTATAAGCACAGCTTCCAACGGTTTCGCTAAATATATTTAACGTTCGTTGCGCGTCTAAAATATTAACTGTCTCATCACAGACGGTATCAGCGGAAAAACATGCTGACGCCGATTCTAATTCTGTTAACGGAGGTGTTTCCTCATGAACTGGCACTTTTCGAAAACGAACCAGCTTTTGCTTTGTTGGATCACAAAGCATTCCTCGATATTCGATAATTTCTAAAATCGTGGCGGCTTGTACGTCCGCACTTAAGCCAGAATCAAAACTAAAAAAATTATTCAAATCAACCGCAGCATTAGGCAGAGGATAATCTTGGCCGACAAACGCAGTCAAAGGATAAGGGGATATTCCCGGTGCTTTAACCAGAATCAAGGCACTTTCAATGGCTGTCTCACCATCTGGCGGTAACACTTGATGAATAATTAAATCATTGGTAATAGGATTATTTGAAGCATCGGAAACGCTAGTACTTGATGCAGTTCGAACTTCAAGTAAAGCTCCCACTTTGGGATAAGTAATCAAGCCCGTTACACCATCTGTTTCGGTTTGCACATAAACAGTAGTATCTGGGTTTAGACCGATAACATCCACTTTAACAATGCCCTGCTCCAGCGCAGGAGGAAATGCAGAACTTACTAATGTAATAGATAAATTAGAAGTAACTTCAATTAAACCATCCTTGTCGGAAAATACCTTAACTTTGGCATCGGCTACCGGCTCATCAGACACCCACACCACAGAAAAAGCGCGGGTTGTCACATCACTGACAACTGTATCAAAAATGGCAGCGGTTGCGGGATTAGAAAATGTTAATACGAAGCTAAAAAGAAATAAGCCAAAACGGCACAAAGATTGAAAGTTTACAAATTTTTTTTGCCGGCCTGAGAAACCCTGATTTTTATGCGCTTTATTATTTTTGTTAAAGATACCCATTACCCGCTCCATTTGGCAAAGATCTTTGAATTCAAATCATTTCTTAATTATATTGAACAAAAATACACTAGTTCAGGTTGTTAAAAATACGTTGCCTAAATCTTATTGAAACGAAATGACATAAGTGCGATTCCTAATAACGTTAAGACCCATGTACCAGGTTCAGGTATTGTGGCACTTGCATTCCGAATTCCTCCAGAATAGGTTAACGTGGTAGAAGACGAATTATCAGAATGGATCAATGAAAAATCGCCGATAAAATCTAGGTCTTCGGAAATGAATATATCAATTGTTTGAGACTCTCCATCCAACAAAGTACCTAAATCAAATGACAGTGCCATGGCAACATCATGTGGATTAGACGATGTAACTGCATTCGTATTATCTAAACTGCCAAGTAACAAATTATCGAGAATTTCTGGATAAAAACCAGCTGCAGTATCTGCCTCAAAACCTTGCCCAGCGGCAAGAGCACCGTTTGTTGTAACGTATTCATTAAAACTACTACTACTGGCAGCATCAATATCTGCGTCTATGTATGAAAAGAAATTCACACCAGCTATATCTGCCCCTGTATTATTTGAAAATAGATAGCTCAAAGTAAGATCTGTTGAATCTGAAGACAGAGCAGAAGAAAAGGAATAATCCAAACCGGTTGGTAGTGGGTCATAGGTAAGTTGAGCGGACGTACCAAAAATTGGATTTAGCGTTTGGCCTGCTATATTCAAATAGGCGTCTAATTCGAATACTTCAGCATTCGCACCTACGGTAAGACTTTGCCCATTGAGTGACCCACCTTCGCCGTATGAACCAAATGGAGCAAACGTTATTGCTTGCGCAGACGTAAAACTCAACAATAACACAGACATAATACAGAGTTTTTTAATTGTTATTCGAATCACTTTAGCCTTCCTCAACACCAATTTTTTATTCGTTTTTACAGCATGTATTCGGCAGCAACTATAACTTAAAGACCCTGCAGAATCCACAACAAAGTGACCAAATTAACCTCACATTGGGTTATTTTTTAACCTATCTGGCGATCAACTATGGATTTTGGCAAATTTAATGAGTCAGAGACCATAATGTTGAAAAAAATACAAAGATATTTTTGTATCTGTCAAAAAAGAGTGCGTGGTTTAGACACCCCAACTACCAAATGTAAAAAACATAATTCTTACTTAGCTATAAGAATCAATCGAAATATAGCTAATTGATTTATTTGCAGTAACTGATCACATTATCTCGCCATAAAATTTTAATTCTTAGACGCAAAATAGACATGCGTCTTACGATCGAGTACATCGATGGTTTTATAGCTGGTAATCCCATACAATGTTCATTTCAAAAAAACTGACTTAATTACTATGAAAATAAAATGTAATTTAATTTGCACTTGTAGTGCAATTGTTTTGTTTTTTATTTCTGCCTCTACCAATTGTTTCGCTCAAGTCGTTAACGTCGAAGAGAACATGATGTCTGGAAGCACAAAATGGACTTCAAAATTTGATATCCATATCACACCACATCACATCACTGTTAAAATAAATATCTCCTTATTAATTTCCAATGGCGTAAACAGGCCTGGTATTGATGAAAAAATAGATGCCTGGAACAATGCGATAAATTCAATTTGGAATAATCGATTTTACACCTATTTAGAAAATAAAAAATTACCTATCAAAATTAACGTAAAATTTACTCACCACCAGCCCCATCATAGAGTTGTTGTTCATCCCGGCAGATGGGTGCCCAACCAACATAACTGGCATATGGAAACACCATCAAACGTTATTGCACACGAAATAGGTCATATGTTGGGTGCTTATGACGAATATCGTGGAGGCGCACTTTCTCCTGTTAAGTTAATTGATACGACGAGCATCATGGGGAGCAAACCAATTAAAAGTGTTGCCTACCCTAGGCATTTAGCACTACTTGAAAAAAAACTAATAAGCCTATCGGGGAATAAACAATTAAAAATAAAACAATATTAATCTCTCAATAATTGTAAAGACTCTATTTAACGTTGCTAATTCGTATTACCCTAACATTTTAAGATCATAACTCCTGGCTTAATTGCTTCCCAAACTTCCATCCTGTTTCACTATAACAATATAACCTTCCCCGGTTCGCATGGGGAATGGCACACCAACTTTGTTCACATCATCAAACGCCGCCGTTTCATATAACGCAGTGATAGGATTCAAGCGTCGGATACTCCAGATCAAATCACTGCCGAGATTATCCAATAGTCCGAAGGCATCCCCTGCGGGGTCAGTTAGGCCGATGACATTGATACCGGTTTGTAAAGGTATCGCTTTGTTGCTATCAAATGGTGTTAAAACCAGGTCGGTTGGTTCTAGCATTTGTACGAAGTACCCTTCATTTGGCCACAAGTAAAAGTCCGGGCCGGCTGGGTTTGCATTATCCCAATAGGTGGTTTCTTGTAGTTGTGTTGTTGTGTTGTAACGTGAGATAGAGCGGGTGGCGGTACCTAGTAGTTGCAACAAATCATGGGAACTTATTTGGGGCACTAGCAACCCAGGTACGCCAATGATTTGCACCCCTTTTTTAAGGGATAAAGTTAATTCTGGAAGCGCCACATTGGTTTGGTCTGGATCAGTATCGTAAAATAATTCAAGCTCATTTGGTACACCATCGTTGTCGAAATCACCCGTTCCGTTGTGGTCCAAATTGCCAAAGTTTTCAATCTCCCACGCGTCCGGCAAATCATCGTTATCACTATCTAAGGGGTCATCACTATTTTTGCCAAGCAGGTATTGAATACCGGTGACGGAATTGCCTGCGATGTCAGTAATGACACTACTTGGAATGACAAGCTCATCGCCAACAACGGTAAACCCAGTCGTGATGTCAACGGTGACGCTACGAAAATCTGTTGCCCAAGTTAGAGAGTTTATAGTGCCGTAGCGGTTGCCACTTTGTGGGCGCAAATGAGTATTAACGTCAGTACTACCATTAACAAGCGCGTTGGCGTTCATAGCTTCGCTGAAGAAAAAGGTAAAACTATCGCCCAGACTGATAGCTTCATCGTTGTCGTTATCTTGCCATGTTAAATTGTTTAAAACTGGTGCGCCTGTATCGTACCGGGATAAGATTTGCGAGCCAACAACGGCGTTGCCTTGATCATCACTGAGGCTAATGGGATTAATTGTTTCACCACCCACAACGGTAAAACCGTCAGTTAAAGTGACCGTAATCACTTGTTCGTTAACATCCCAAACCAATGTATTGTTCGTACCGTAAATCGCATTGGTGTTGGTCGTCAATTTGTCATTGGCATCGGTGCTATTAGTAACAATTTGATTCACATCGAGGCGTTTACTGAAATAAAAACTAAAGGTATCACCAACAGTATAATCTCTACTTCCATCAACATCGTTATAAACTATATTCGAAAATAAGGGCGGTATGACAGCGACAATTTCTTCGAATAACCAGAGTTCGGGAAGCGCGCCACGAATGGATGTGTCGGGATTGTCGTGGTGAAAATGCAACACTAGATTACCGTCGGTGTAATAAGTTTGTGGTATTCGGTATTCGTATTGTACCGCGTTGAATTTGGGTATTATCACACTACCATGGAATGGATTACCTTTGCTATCGGTGAGACTTTGATAGTTTTGTCTGGGATCGCCGTTAAAATAGCTTACACGAAGTTTGTAGCGTTTGGAGGGATTTAATCCCGTTGTACTCACTTGAACAGTATTAGTGTCCCACGCCATGGTACGATCGGATCGTTTGAGACTGCTGTCCCATTCGTCGGATAAGGTACCTTGGTCTAATGTGATGGCATTAAGATTGCCAATTGTGTCAGGCGTCCTGGTACTAAAGTTACGATAATTGTAATCAAACGGTTGTGTCGTAACAAATGGTGTGTAGGTTACAGAATTTGAAACTTCATCACCCGTACCCGTTGCATTCGTTGTAGTGTGATATGGGCCGCTACCGTCAGTATCACCCCACCATGTGCTACTAGCGTCGATGCGATTAGAGGTATCATTGTAAATGCCGTAATTACGATTTAAATAAATGAGGTTATTGGTGAGTGTTGCATTAGCATCATTAATGAGATAAATGCCGTGATTTAGATTAGAGCTGATGCGATTAAAACTAACAATGGGATTGGCGTAACTGTTTCGAATATAAATACCATTGCTTCTATTGCCCCAAATGTCATTCCCAGTAATGGTTGGACTACTGTTATATACGTAAATTCCTTGATAAAAATTATTACTAATTATGCTATTTTTGATCGTGATATCAGATTCATACGCATAAACACTATTACCATAGCGTACCACGGAATGGTTTAGAATATTTTGCGCTTCAAATAACGAATCACTAAAACTTAATCCATACCAATCTCCTGGTTGTGCGAGCTCATTGGCATCGGCGTTCGCACCAACAGTTAAATCACGATAGGAAGTAAACGTAATATTTTTGTCTTCGGTACCGTTGGCAATTAATCGACCGGTGCTGGCAATACCGGCTGCTTGAAATTTCATGATCACACCAGGGTCAATTGTGAGTGTTTTATCCTCCGGTATTCGGATCCAATCACCGCTTATAATGTAAGTATCAATTTCCCCTTGTAGACCTTCGTTCCAAATCGATAACGTGACATCGCTTTGTAACGTGTTCGCCAATACATAAATATAGGGCTGTACGTTTTGCGTCAAAACATTGGTATTGTCAGGTAGAGCGCTAGCGGGTACACGTAAAGCAATATTGTTTTCTGTAATCACGTTACCCGTAATGGTTGGCGTGTTTTGTACATAATTAAAATAAATGCCATAACTAGAATTCTGAGTGATGGTGTTATTATGAATACCAACAACAGCGGCATCCCCCACATTTATGCCAATGCGATTCCCAGTTATAATATTGCCCTCAATAGAAGGCGCTCCAGATGGCAAATAAACACCATCAAACTGATGCGCTTCAATCCGATTATTATGAATAAGAGAGTTACTATCACTTGCATAAATACCATAGCCATTCCCATATTGAATCAAACTATTGGTGATTGGCACATGACTTTCGATTAGGTATATGCTTGTAGACTTAAAATTGAAACCGCCAAATTTACCACCGAATTTTACAGTTACGTAATCTAGACGACTTAATGTTGAGTCAGCCTTATTATTAAGTCTTATATGTCTCCAATACCCGGGCGTACCAACCGAAACACCATCATCATTGGTATCACCACCGATGCTATCATCGGTAAATGCAGTAAAGGTGATGGGTGCGTCACTGGATCCCGCGGCATCAATGTTACCTTCTACATTGAGATATTTACTGCTCTTAAATTTTAAGATGGTGCCAGGTTGTAGTGTTAGGGTTATACCATCTGGGACGTCGAGGTCATTGGTAATAACATACACGCCCGCTGTTAATATCGTATCTGAAGAGAGAGATCCACTCAAACTCACGTATTCATTCGTTGCACCAGTGGCTGATACAGAAACCGAGGTACCGACGCTTTCATTGGGAACACCGTCAAGTGTGGTTATCCGAAAATGATATACTTGGCCAATACTGAGTTCCGTCACTATCTGCTGTCGAGCGGCAACTGACATTGGAATGAATTGCCCGTCATCAAATAATGGTGAATTAGTACCAAATGTTGTGCTACCTTCTAGGGAAATATATAAACGCTGGCTTGCCCAATCTTCAGCGGTGTTCTCACTACCAGTCCAAGTCAAATAAGCGGAAACATTTTCCCCATTGACATGTGTGGTTTGAACCGAAAGATTAGTGACGTCTTCAGGTGCGACAAAATCATCTTCAAGGGTTGTAACAATCGGGGCTACTGTTGACGAATTGGTTTGGTGTCCAGCGCGATCAACAGACCGAATGAGATAGCTATATTCGCTACCCAGCTCAACGGTAGTGTCGTCAAAGATACCAACGCCACTGCCAACCTGACCAAGCAATATAAAATCTAGATCACTCGATTTCCGACGTAAGATGTCATAACGCACCACATCATTTTGTCCGCTACCATCATCCGAAGAAAGTGTCCATAAGGCCCGAATACCACCAGAGAGATTTTGTAATATAACATTGGATACCGCTCGCGGCGCGGTGCTATCTATCGATACATTAATGGGCAAACTAGCTTGTTGATTACCCGAAATATCCATTGCTCGAACACTGAGTTGATAGCTACCGCCTACATTTTCTGTCCATTGGTATTGCCAACTACCGTCATTACTAACACTGCTAACCATGTGCCATTGAGTCGAGGCGCCCATGGTCGAGATTCCGATTTCCACCTTTTGGAGATCGTCAGTGTTATCCATTACCGTACCGGAAACGGTGTTTGTACCAGCCATTAATAACTGTTCATTAACAGGGCTGGTTAACGCAATTGATGGCGCAACAGAATCAGTTGAGGCATCTTCGATCAAAAATAGTTCGGAGATGACAGTTCTTAAACCTGATTCCCGATGAATGTTTAGGTTAAGACTGCCGTCACTATAAGCGCTTTTAGCAAGACGATAATCAAAAATTGATGATCTACGTGGTAATTCAATATTACCATGAACCTGATTTCCATTGGTATCAGTCACATATTGCGTACCACTCCCATTATCATTGTAGATATAGGTGAATAAAACACGATAAGTGGTTGCTGGATTAAGTCCGGTAAAGTACGCCTGTATGGGAACATCAAGATCAGTTTCGTAAAGGAAACTAGCATTCGGTTCAAAGCCAAAATCGATGCTTGGTGTACCTGATACATTACCGATACTCAGACCATGGGCTTCGTGTTTGCCGGTACTCAAGTAAGCTGTATCGTAAATTGTTATGCTTCTGCCTGCATTAAAATAACTATACACCGAACCATCCGTCAGCCAACCATCATAGTTCACTCTACTACTGACACCTTCACCACTACCTGGACCCGCACCACTTGGGCCATCGACTGAGCCCCACCAGTTACCTTCTGCGGAAATTACTTGGCTGCCTCCGTTATAGATTCCAACTCCTGTATTACCAAATATTTCATTGTTACTGATTGCACCTTGGCAGTCGTTTGTAAAGAAAAGACCGGCCCAACCATTTGCATAAATACGACTGTTGGTTACGTTTACCAAGCTGCTATTATCTGAACAAAATATTCCTGTATCACCATTGCCGTATATCTCGCTATCACTCAATGTCAGTTGAGCATTGCTCTGAATGCGAATTCCAAAATCACCCGATCGGCTAATACGTAGATTCGATGCGGCAACATCTTCATAAACAGATAGCGCAGCATCGGAGGCACCCCCAAAAGGAGCATTGGCGCCCGCATAGCGAATATCCGTATATGCCAAGTTAGCACTTGTTGCGTTATTCCCAATGTATAATCGAGCCCATAAACCATTCTGTAGTACACCATTTAATGTTTTGGCACCGACAGTATTGTCATAACTCGAAGTCAACACAATTCGATTTTGTGCAGTGCCTTGCGCATTAATCGCACCAAAAATATCGAGACCAAGACTATCATCAAACTTCAAATTGACACCCGGATCAATGGTTAATGTCGCTCCAGGAAATATTCTTAAGTGACTAGTGGAAATTTGATAAGTGTTGATTTCGGCATTACCCGAACGTAAAACCTCGAGATGCAAATCGGTTTTGCGATCCCATCCATGAAGTATGATGTAGTTCTTTGTGTTGGGCAGTAAGGTATTGTTGTCGGTACTATTTGGCATTGCAGTCGCAGGTAAAACCACGCTGCCGCCATTGCCGATGATGATATTATTTTTAATGACGGGCACGTCCCCATGGTCCGAATTAAAGTAAATACCCCAATCGCTATTACCGGTGATTGTGTTGCCATTAATAATGGGTTGCATACCATCTTCAAAATAGGGTTGATAATAATTAGCCGAATAGATACCGTACTTACTATTCGACAATCGATTATTTATTATTTGAGGCTGACCATATTCACTCTCCAAATGAATTGCGGAATTAACATTTCGACTAATATTATTATTTTCGATTAATGGATAACTGTCATACAAACCAATACCATCAGTTGCACTGTCGCGAACCACAGAATTAGTCACATCAACATTTGCAGAGAATTGTAAAATTGCGGCTGAGTTTGAACCACTGTAACGTACTTCGACATGATCTAGCGTGGTTAATGAATCTATCACTGAGTTAGTAAAACGAATATAGACCCAGTCCCCAGGTTGACCTGAACTGGCGCCATCCCCATTGGTATCGCCGCCAATACTGTCATCACGATAGGAGGTGAAAATAATTTTTTCAGATTCATTGCCAGTGGCAACCAATATGCCATTTACTGTTAGCGCGGTATTTTGATTAAATTTGACAATTGCGCCGGGTTCAATTGTCAATTGAACGTCAGAATCTACCGTAATATCACCCGTAATTTGATGGACATCTCCAGCGGACCAAGTTGTTTGAGCAGAAATATTTCCAGCGTGTTGAACGATTTCCGCATGTGCTGGAAATATATTTAAAAAAATAAATAGTGAAATAAAAGCAATGATTGAAAACATTCTAGATTTTGGTGTTAACGCAAAACCAGCATTACGAATATGGTTGATCATAATCAATGGTAATAATTTCTTTCAATAAGTTCTAATTCTCTCAAAGACTGGCATCTTGTTTCACTGTCACAATATAGCCTTCCCCGGTTCGCATGGGGAAAGGTACGCCGACTTTATTCACATCATCAAAAGCCGCAGTTTCATATAAAGCCGTGATAGGGTTCAAGCGGCGGATACTCCAAATCAAATCGCTACCAAGATTATCCAATAGGCCAAAGGCATCCCCTGTGGGATCGGTTAGGCCGATGACATTAATACCGGTTTGTAGCGGGATGGCTTTGTTGCTATCAAAGGGAGTTAACACCAGGTCGGTGGGTTCTGTCATTTGTACGAAGTAACCTTCATTTGGCCACAGGTAAAAGTCGGGGCCAGCAGGATTAGTATTATCCCAATAGGTGGTTTCTTGCAGTTGCGTTGTAGTGTTGTAACGCGAAATCGAATGGATGGCAGTACCCAGTTGTTGTAACAAATCATAGGAACTTATTTTGGGGACTAACAATCCAGGCACACCAATAATCTGAGGGCCTTTTTTCAGTGAAATCGTTAGTTCTTGTAGCGATGCATTGGTTTGATCGGGATCGACGTTGTAAAATAATTCCAGCTCATCCGGTACGCCGTCACCATCGAAATCACCTTTGCCGTCACGATCCAAGTTGCCAAACTCTGCAATTTCCCACGCATCGGGTAATCCATCGTTATCACTGTCACCGCCCAAGGACTTAACAAAAATATTGGCGGTACGACTGGTTTCCAGGGTGCCGTCGCTGGCTTTGTAGATGATGACATAGGTACCGGCTTGACCTACTTCGGGAGTCCAATCGAAATACCCTTGGCCACCCCCTTGGTCTACGAAGTTTGCGCCATCGGGTAAGTTCTCGGCGAATAATATGACGTCATCGCCATTGGGATCAGTGGATTGCACAACAAAGGACACTTGATTAGTTTCGACGATGTCTTTGTCTGCAATGAATTGGAGTACGGGAGGTTGTTCACCCAGGATGCGAACTCCCATGACAACATTGTAGGACCCTGTGGTATTGGCATCGAAGAAGTTAATATAGTGTTCCCAGAGTAAGGTGTCTTTATTGCGGGTTCGGGATAACCACACGTTGTTTGGATTGATGACTTTGCCATCAGAACGAATGACACGGGTTAAATCCAATATCCCGTTGTTTGGGTCGGGTAACTTAACATAAGTAAATCCAACGCTAGTAGGCATTTGCAAGTCATAGAAATATTGTGATCCATCATTGCCATTGTCGGTAAGAATAGCGAAAGTTGATTGATCGATAACAGTTGTATCCACAGTGTCAGACTCGTAAACCGTAATGGCACCCGCGTCGTCTTTCGCCAGAAAGTCGCGGATGTTATCGCGGCCGGGTAAATCCACTAAGACATCGCGAATGAGTATGTGGGCATTGGTGGCGTCGAGTAATGAGGTGAGTTCACCACCCAGTTCATCGGCATGGGCAAATTCTGCGGAGAATTCGGTGAATTTTCCGGATAAGCTTGTTTCCATAATCCAGCGTCCAACGGTGGCTTCGTTGGGTAGGATGTCGCCAAGGTTGACTAATAAACTAGGGGTACTGGGTTGTTCATTAACAGTGCTACCGATTATTTCAAAACCGATTAGCAAGCCTTGTTCATTTTCGATGATTTTTGGTTGGGCAGATTCTATTTTTACATCCGTTGCTAGACCATTGCCGTTGTTAGATACACGGACACCTAAGGTAAAGGGTTCGGCGGGTTCGATTTCAGGTGTAAAGGCATCGTCTGCATAAACTTCTTCGGTGAGAAAGTAATCCAATGTTAATAAAGGCATGGGTTTTACGGTAATGGAATCGGGGGATACTTCCATTACGGTTTCTTCTCCACCTAAAGTATAAGAGAGCGTGGCACCCACTAGATAAAGTGTACCGCTAGAGAGTTGACCACCGGCACCGGGTGCGGGAATAATTAACCAATGGATATCGGCGCTGGTTTGCGGTTGAACTTGGCCGAAACCGTCCACATCGGTAATGCCGTCTAGGGTATCGATACGGATAAAGAATTTAGCATCGGTATTGTTGGGGTCAGAGGATGCCAGTACGGGATTACCCAGATCGTCAAAAAAGTTAACACTAATGGAAACATTATCTAACGGTTGTGAATCGAGTCCGTTGTTGATACGCATATGGGCATCGAAGCCTTGGCGTTCTAAGGTTAATTCTTGTTTGATTTCTATTTTGACTTCGGCGCAAACGGACTCGATGGCTTGGGATGGTTGTGTATTCAATAAGGCACACAACATCAAAAGAACAAGGTGCCATGTTGTGATAGTAGAAAATTTGTTTTTTAAGCCTTTCATTTTTATACCAATTGATTAACGTTATTGTTTTCCAAGTTCATAAACCAACCTACGCATTGGTTGCAGGTTTATTAATAAGCTTGTTCAAATTATTTTTAATAATATTTCCATCGAACACATTAATTAAACACCTATATCAGAAACAATTCGTCTCTGACCCCAATTGTTTGTAATATTTGTTAATTAATTACATTTTTTGTATTTTGATTTTGTTCTTTATCCTATTAAATATTTTCCTTTTTAAATATTATTATTTTTGTTGATAACAATATTTTTTGAATTGTTGTTTATTGTAAATAGTTGACATTTTTTGGGTGTTGTACCTCTTGTGTTGGGGTTCGTTCCTCACCCCAACCTATGGGTTATATCAAGGCCGACCTGCAACACAAATTGCAGATAATTGACCAGAAGTTAAGTTATCATTAGCATTTTTATATTCGAGCCCATCAGCTACTAATTTGTCAGCGACTTGCTTATATTTTTTATATACATTTCCAAAAGGTACAGGTGAGCAAAAGTCCTGTATTGGTTGCCTACCAGATGGTCGCAACACCGCTCTGCTTGGTAATCCCTGCAGAAAGCCGCAAACCGCCGGGTTGGTATTACGGACAGTAAAATCTTCAAACTCACCGTAGCGGCGAGGGACTGTCCATTTTTCACATGTTTCAGTATCTTCGCAATCGACCGACCAAGAAACTATCACTGATGCCCAAAAGAAAAAGTCTATGGTAAAACCAAAATCAGCTGGCTTAAAATAACAATCTGCAAATTTTCTACCACTACAATGATTGCTATCACGTCTAAATCCTCCATCGCTACTGAGTGTTGGTCTGCTACCGTATGATCCTATGACCTTTAACCCTAGAGGATCAACAAATCGTAACGGATTTGAATTAGCATATAGGTAGGTATTAATTCCTCCATTTAATCCTATAGGATCCGTTTCAATATATCTTCCAATAGTTGGATCATAGTTTCTCAAATTGTTGTAATGTAGCCCTGTTTCCTGGTCGAAATATTGACCAGGGAATCGTAGATTGTTCACAATGATCTGCTTTTCAATAATAGCATCTCCAAAACTAGTATAGAGTGCTGTCCACACTACTGCTCCACCAATATTAGTCAGCTTTTGAGGAGTACCTATTTGATCATTGTGATAGAAATAATATTCATCACCATCCTTCATCCACTGAGGATTGCTCCCCCATGTTGAGTCAGGGATATAACCGTAACCTTTAGTTTGTTCACCATTACCATTAAATTCTGCGATTAAACCTTCGTCCGCATACATAAAATAGGTACGATTTCCTGCGACGTCTTTCCAGAGCCTGTGTCCAAAAGGGTCGTAGTAATATTCTGCAATTAAGCCACCGTTACTATCAGTAACTTTGCTTAATCGCCCTTCTAAATTATAAACAAAACGGTGTTCCTCTCCATTAATGATTCTTTTGGTGGTGCTGCCATTGGAATTATATTCATAACTAATCATACTTCCAAAGGAGAGCAAGGAGTTGTTGTTGTCATAGACCGCATTACCCTCAACACCAGCTTGAGTTAGTCGATTACCCATCACGTCATAGGTATAGGCTTCATCAGGAAATGCGGTGTTAGCAATTATTGGGTTATCCACAGTAGATAAGCGTTGGTGATCATCGTATGCAAAAGTATAATTGCCGTATTCACTTTGAATTGAAGTAATGTTGCCTAATAAATCAAATTCATAATTACGCGTCATAATCTTGTTGCCACCAGGATCTTTTGTCTCCATTGAAATTAATCGTGATAATCCATCAAAGTTATTTTGATATGTAGTTCCGCCTGGTAAATTTATTTTTTTCGGGTGTCTATTATCGTAAGAATTGTAGGTTATTGTCCCAACACTTGGAAATGTAATGTTATTTAGTAATTTGAATATTGATATTTGTAAATAGTGCTATCTGGAGCAGTGAAACTTTTCTTTTGGCCATTATCATAATATTCATAGTTGAATGACTTACTAAAATTGCCAAAGTTAATATTTTCACTTATACGCTGGCCAAGTATATTGTAGGTATAGAGTGCCGAGGTCACACCATCATCATAGGTTTCAAGATCACCTCTTAGGTTGTAACTAAAAATAATTGTTTTGGATGGATTTGTCGTCATGTCGTCTACAAAATATTGTAGTGTTTTCTTACGACCTGCATCATCATAAGCATAGGTAACTTTGATTCCAGAGGCATCTACTCGTTGCGCAGGTAATCCAACTGAATTATAAGTCTGATCTACAAACTGACCCATTGGTCGGATCTGTCGCGTGATGTTGTTATTACGATTGTACTCAAAGCGGTGGGTGTGATTTTTTGAATCTTTGAATTTAATTAAGTTATCTCGATTATCATAACTATACTCAGTTAATTGATTTGAAATATCAATCTTTTGCCGCAAACGATTAAGTGGATCAAATGTGAAACTACTGGTCAAACCCGTGGTAGTATCTGTATAACGTGTGCGGTTACCTACAGCATCGTATTCAAACTCAAATACTTTTTTTGGTCCGTTTACTGGGGAGTCACTACTTTGAATAACGCGCCCACGTGAATCATAAGTCAATTCTTGGGTTAAGTTTGGGTAAACGATTTTAACTGGCTGGCTAGAAAAATTATTGGTCGCGACTCCCTCTTTTGAGTAAAATAAAGTAATTGAATTATTTTCACCATCAATTGTACTCAACAGGCGACCATTGGAATCGTATTCAATTGAAACCAATATGCCATTTTGGTCAGTAGTTTTTAGCAAGCGATTGTCCAAATCGTATTCGTACTTAGTTTTATTGCCTAACGGATCAATAACCTCTATTTTATTATCACGATTGTCGTATAAGTACTGAAAAACAGCATTATCTGTGTTAATTTCTTTGCTTAAGCGACCAACATTATCATATTCATAGTGTTTTATTTGAGCCAGGGGATCTGTTCTACTTAGTACATTACCCATTGCATCATAGCTAACTTTCCAAGTTTTACCTCGAGCGTCTTTAATCTCAAGCAAGTTACCTTGGCTATCATAAACTAGAAATTCTGTAATGTTATTTTCTGCATCCGTTTGCTTTTTAATATTTCCATAAACATCATATTCATAACGAACTATAGCTCTGGCAGTCACACCGTCTTCAAGATGAGACACATGAATTAAATTATGATACTCGTCATACCCATACTCAGTAATACGTTCAACAGAAGTTCCTTTAGCTTCTATTTTTCGCACTAATTCACCAATTGAGTTATATTCGTTTTCCGTAACAACGCCATTTTCGTTTGTGAATTTCATTAAATTTGAATAAATAGAATCGTATTCTGAAATCTGTATGGTTCCATCTGGAAAGGTTTGTTTTATAATATTACCCCACTCGTCAAACTCCTTAATAGTTTTGCCTCCAACCCGGTCTGTAATAATACGTGTGCGTTTATCGTGCTCAATTTGTTCGATGAGCTCTCCATTCTCCATTCTGCGTATAACTAGCCCATTATTGTTATACCACCGCTCTTTAACAAAGCCACCACTTGTTTTAGTAAGCACGTAGTATTCTTTTTTATTTTTGTCAAACCCATATTTGTATGATATACCTACACCGTCTTGATCCAGAGTTGAAACGATACGCTTACCGTTATAATTCAAATTTGTTGTTCTGTTAATTGGGTCAACCTTAGTTGCAAGCAGTCCTTGATCATTATATGTATACTTCCAGGTGTTTTCACGAACATCAGTTACCTGGACTAACTTACCATTAGTGTATTCATATTCCACTCGACGATTTTCAACATCACGCACAGCGCTAAGTAAATTTTCACTATTGTACTCAAACCACAACACCTGATTGCCTAGGTAATCGGCAACTCCAACTCTTTGCCCAAGTGTATTGTAAATAAGAGATACTTTTGGTTGGTCACGAGTACCAAATGCACTTACTCGTAGCACTCGATCTGTATCTACCGGAGTATCACTCTCAATTGTTATATCATAGTCAATCCAATTGCCTACTTTATCTTCCCAACGGAAACTCGTAAAAGTAGTGCCAATAACTTCGCTCCATAAGATATTATTCCCTAGTTTCGTAAATCGAGTTCCACTAGCCAGATTGTAAGTCGCACCTGACCCTAACGCAGCATTTTCGATAGCTGATATCATTTCACCTGCATTACATGTAGAGAGTGTAGTACCGCCAGAAGAATTTGTAAAACTTCCATACGAGCATTTATTTGTTGGTCCCTCATAACGAATACCATTTCGAAGAATAACCCATTTTCCTTCTGACTCTAATCCCCATCCTGATAGGACAGAATCATTCCATTGACGATTGAAATGCCATTCACCATTTATATAGCTCCGTTTTACTCCAACATAACCACCTTGAACTTTGACTCGAATATCTTCTATCGTTTCATGGTAATTTCCTTTTGGTAGTTGTACTTTCGCGTAAACTACCGAAGGAGATAGAGATAAAAAACATATTGATAGAATGCAATACAATATTGAAAAGTTGTTCCTGATAATTTTCTTCTTCGATAATTGTGTAAGGTTCATATTTTGATTCTTCATTTTATTTCCGCTAATAACCTTTGCCATGACCTGTTGGGATGCAACACTCTTCGTCATCATCACAACACGGCTTCTCATAAGACACACAAGGAGGATCTATGCATATTAACTCTGTTTCAGGAATAGATTCATACTCCGGAGAATAACTGCTACCCCCACTTCCCGCAGTTCCCCCGACTGAAATGCTGCTACCACTTCCGCCACTAGCACCACCAAAACCACCACTACACTGTCCATATACCCGATTCCAGCTAAAACCCGTGAAAGATTTTGTTAGCGTGCCGTTGGAACAGATGAACTCATAGTTTGCAGTGAGTTTATTGCGGTAACTACCACAACCACCTCCTGTTGCTGAACCATCCGCTATGTCTGGGTTTAACGAAGCTAAGGCAACCACCCGATAAGGAATGGTGACTCGCTGTTTCGCATCCAAAGTCTCAGGAAGTGTTTCGAGAAAATCAAATTGAAAGAATCCATCGTCTACCGGCAATGTCTCTACTACATTATCTGCGCGAATTAATCCGTAATTGGTTACGGTGAATTCACCATAAAAGACTTCACCCGGTTGCATTTCTGGAAGCGTGACTCCTGCCGGTTCCGTCACTACCACAGCGGCTGGCACGTCTGTTTCGTAGGTGGCGTTTAACGTAATCTCGTATCGATCTTCGATACTGATTTCTGTCACGGACCACTCTACTGTCACCAGATTATAATCGAGGAAGACATCTTCACTTCGAGTGATACCCGGCCTGATTCTGAATCGGCCGATAACTTCTTGATGATTGCTGGCCGTTGCTCGGTATTTATAACGGCCGGCGGGTAGATCTAGGAATAGTGCTTCACCAAAGGCGTCGGTTACTAAGGTTTCATCAATACTCAATACTTCTTCATTTTGTACGCGAATACGGGCGTTGGCTAACCCAGGGATGAGTTCACCGTTTTCGTCAAGAGTTGCCGTGTAGATGTCTGAGGTTTTGATTAAGACATTACCGATACCTGATTGAGTGATCGCCACAAACACTCCAATATCCGTTGCGGGGTGGTTGCTGCTGACGACGCGTAATTTAAAACTGTGCAAACCTTCTAGTACGGTTGCATTGGGTGAAGCCATGATAGCTATTTCTCTTGTTTCTCCCACCGCGATATTTCCTTGGATGGTTTTGCTGGCTAGTCTTAACCAGGATGGGGGTGGACTACCATCATCTTTTAGTAAAACAAGTGCGACATCATTTAACGTTTCTAAACCTTTATTTTCTAATCTAATGGTTTCGGTTACAGTTTCATCACGCGCAAGCCCGGTTTCGATATAACTAGGTGTATAAAATAGCGCTGGATTGGCTTCGGATAGTTGATAATTAATTCTCACGGTTGCCAGTGGAGTGGTTCCGCGTTCGTCACTTTTCACCACCAATATCACCTCGCCGGTTTCTGCTGCGCTGGCATTACCACTGATGGTGAAATGCAACACTGCGTTTTGCTTGCCGGTGAGGTTTATGGCCGAGCCGGGTACAATGCTAATGCCTGTGGGTAGTTGGCTATCTGTTTGGTCCTCGGCGTTGTATTCAATATGCAGATTTGTCGCAGTACTGCCCTCGCCCGTTTTAACATCCAGTGAAATCGGTTGAATAAGATTGCGCGGCATATTTAAGTTCACTGTGGTCGGTGATACTAAAACGCGGCTAATGGTAAACTGGCCTTGATTGGGGCGCTCTACTAGGTCTGGGTGTACGACAGAGACCGTATAGACACCAGCTTCATTTGAACTGGGTTGAAAGTCATATTGAAAGAGACCTGACGCGTCAGTTGAAATTTTGAAAACTCGCTCGAAACCATTTATTTGAAGTACGAGATTTAATTGCACGGCGGGTAATACCAAGCCGCTCACTCGATCGACGGCTTGACCACTGATAATCACGTCCTGATCGCCAAAGGAGTTTTGTGGTGTGATTGATAAAATTTCGCCGTAGTAGCTTGTATCGATTAACGGTATGGTTTGGCTAGCTTGACCACCACTCATGGTAACTTGGTCGTCCTTTCCTTGGTGGTAATGAATGTTGTCGATTTCCAATAACACTTCGATGTCACTGGGTGCCGCCAGCGGAATATTCACATCAATTGGCGCACTGATAAATGTTCGTCCAGGTGCGATTCGAGCCACAGTTTTGCCGTTGGTTAAGGTAACCACGCCTTCACCAAGAGATTGAAGGAAAGGCTGGGTTAAAAGTACGTTACCATCCATGTCGAGTAATTTAAACCGCATCTCGTTGGACGCAACACTACCATCAGCTAAAGCAGTAATAACTTCAATTTCCACTTCACTGGTATTTTCTAAACTCAAGCGAACTTGACCAGCTGCACCACGGGTAAATGATTCGGTTAGGAGTTTATACGCTAGACCGGATTCACCAATGGTAACGTCGCTATTACGAATAATATTGACTTTTTCGCCCGCATTTGGGGTGATCTCGATCGTGGTAGTGAGTTGGGTATAATCGGGTAAGTCACTGTAACCACCTACCACGACTGGCACTACCACGGAAGCTCCCGCCGCCACTGTGATGCTTGCTGAGTAATGGGAGCGGCCTTCAATGTCCACTTTTAAACGCACATTATTGACTGTACTGGTGCCATTGTTATTAACGGTGTAATCAAGACGATTCATGACACCGCGTTTGATGGTGCTGGTTTCACTTAAGGTTGCAGTAATTTGTGGGAGTAGGATAGATCGACCCAGGCTTTCGACGGCATTTTGGTCCACGGTGACGATGGTATAAAACCGTTCATTTTGGCTATATCCGTTGTCACTGTATTGCAGGCTTGTGTGTAACGAGTTGTTAACTTTGACATCGTTGGGTGCTTTGCCAATGTAAACGTCATAACCTGCGATGTTACTGCCATTGTGCGTCCAGCTAATGAGTGGTTGAGTATTGTCTTCTTGCACCACGGAGAGTGTTGCGATGGGTAATAGATCCACGTTTAAGTAAGCTGTTGATGAGGGTAAGGATTCATTACCCGAAGCATCCACTGCCGTTACGACATAACCGGGTTCATTGGCATTGGGCGTAGCATCTACATAACCCAATATACTTTGTTGGTTCGGTACGATATTCGTTTGCAAAGGTGTTAACCCCAACACAGAAATAATTTCTGTCTCGCCGCTTCGGTAGACGTTGTATTTAAGGTCGCCGCTATCACCGATTGAAGCATCCCAAGTGAGTTGCATGCCAGCGCCGGTTATTTCAATATTTATGTTTTGTGGGTTATTGGGTATTGTGGCATCGGCGTTAACATCCACGGTATTGCTTTGACCGCTTATGGCTTCTTGGCTGTTAGCGTCACGAACACTGGCAACGGAATAAGTATAGGTGCCATCGCTCAAGGTGGTGTCAGTAAAACTGATGGCGCCAGTGGAACGTTGATAGCTTGTTAATACGGTCTCACCGGGGGCTTGTCGATACACTTGATAATCGTTTGCGCCCTCAACGGCTCGCCAACTTAGCTCGACTTGTCCGCCGGGTAATGCTTTTCCGATTAATGCAAATGGCACTGCGAGTGGTGGCAAATCGCCTTGATAGATTTGAAATCTATTCGAGGCATCGATTCGTGTGCTGAGATTATCGAGGTCATCCACTGCACTGTGTAGCAATGTGAGTGTTTCAACTTCATTAAGCCCTGCATCAGCCGGTAAAATAATTTGCACTTGCCATGTGATTGGGTCGATAGGCGTTAATACGGTAACAGGTTCTTCTACTCGTCCAGCGGCGGATAAGCGATAGCTTATCGTTGGCTGGGTACCAGGTTTTACGGCTTGATCTAAGCTTAAATCAATCGTCAGCGTTACCGGGTTGTTAATATCGTTTTGAATAGGGTCTGATGGTGAGACCACAACATCAGTCACCGTTGGACCAGACGCATCAATTAATAAGCTTGCACCGGCGTCGATTTCTGTGCCGCGATTACCGACTTTATCTCTCGCTGAAAATACCGCGTAAGCCACACCCGATGGTGTTGAGGTTTTAATATCAAATGAACCTTGATACTCCGTATCAGTGATACGGCTTAGTTGTATTGAGATAGGAATGCCAGCATTGGGTGTGATGCTTAAGAACGGTGTTGTTAATAGTGCTTCACTGACGATCACACTGACATCGACGCGTCCAGGCGCGATGCGGCCAGTGGCTTCATCAACATTACCTGTTGGCGTGTAATCAATAGCAAGCGCGCGTGGCGGTGTGCTGTCGATGGTGGTAACTGCTTGGTTGGACAAGTCGCTTATGGAGTTTACCGCGTTCACCGAAACCACTCGGTAATAGTAAGTGCCATCACTTGAGGGCAGGTCATCATAGACTCCACCGATGATGATTTCAGTATTGAGTTTTTCAGCTTCCGTTATGGCGCTAAACGCTTGTGTCGCGCGATAGACGTTATAACCTTTGATAGCGGAATCGCTCGGTTGTGACCAACTGACTCGAACTTGGCCAGCTTCACGCGCCTCTGCTGCGGTGCCAAACGGTGCCGTGGGTAAAGAGCTGTCTCGCGTAACAATCACTGCATTGCTAAAACTACCTAGGCCGCCTCGATTTTGCGCAGCGGCTTTAATGGAATTACTGCCTTCACTCAATGCTATCGATGTTGTAAAGCCACCAGTTGCGCCAACCGTAAGGGGCCCTGCCACTTCGACATCGTTATTGTAGATAAAAACGGTGGTATCGGATTCTGCTGTACCGTTAACTGTTGTATCGGGCTGGTTTGTTTGATAGCCATTGGTTGGTTGGTTAATGCTTGGTGCATTAGGCGGCGCTAACGCAACAGTGACCGTGATATCAGTTTGGGTCGTGTTGTCTAAGGTATCGTACGCAATAATCGATAGGGTGTGAGCACCATCCGTGAGACTGGTGATATCTATCGGTAAGCGATAATTTGAAGACCCATTGGTATCTAATGCGACAGAGATACCGTCAATAAGCAGCTCTACTCGACTCAATCCGCTTGGATCATTGGCAACCAAGGTAATATCATTGGAGTTAGAAAGGATTGTGCCACCAATCAGCGGTGTTGCACCATAGAGTATGTTACTCAGCTCAGGACCGGTATTATCTCTTTGTGGTGTCGCGGATAATGTGTTGACTGCTGTCTTTTGACCATCAGAAATATTGACGGTTGTTATGGCTATATAATAAGAGACATTGTTGGAGAGGCCCGCCAAACGCGCATTACTTAAAGTACTTGAGATGGTGAGTCGTGGCGTTAGACCATTAACATCGCTAAAATTAGTTTCTGAAGCATAAATGGCGTAATGTTTAATGTATTGATTTGGCGTAACTGGTGTCCATGTTAGGTCTACCATGCTATTAAGTGGATCAGCCGAGAGCAGTACGGGATTATTGAGAAGCGTAATACCTGTTAGTTCAATACCAGCACTTTCATTGCCATCATTGTCGAGCGAGGTGACGTTTAACGTATGCGCGGTTGCGGGTGTCAAACCAGTTACAGTAAAACTATTTTGTGTAGAGGCTATAGATTGCGGTGCGCCGCCATTCAAGGAGATATTGTAACTCGCTAAATCATTGCCACCATCAATAGCCAGTATCCATGAGAACGTCAGTTGGGTTTCTGCTGGTACGACGGATAAATTACTTATATTAGCCGGTGGAATGATATCGTTGGTAGTAACTACGGTAGGTGTTACGTTCGTTAAAACATTTCCTAAAGTGTCAGTAGCAAGTATCGCGAAGTAATAGGTCGTATTTCGGTTAAGGTTAGTGGCGTTATAAGTTTTAGTGCCTGCCGGTAATGTTGCAATATTTGTTGCGTCGCTGGTATTAGTAAAGGCAATGGCGTTCATTAACACCGTGTATTGATTTATGTCGTTACCATTGGCCACTTCATCGTAGCTTGTCCAATCTAACGCGATACTTGTACCGTTGCCTGCGCCGTCCGCTACTAACGTGATTGCACCGGGTGCGGTATTGTCAAAGTGTATGTTCGCAGTAGTTGATACACTTTCATTACCTGCTCTATCGACTGCGGTAAAGCTTAGGGTATTGTCGCCACTATTAAGCGGTACGTCGTATGACCAAGTCGTTGAAGGTGTGTTAGCAACCGCGGGCGTGCCATTAACGTTTATTGCGGCATAGGCTTCTTTGCTGCCCGTTACCGTCACTTGATTGATACTGGTGGTTGATGCTAATGGATCTACGGACGGTGCCGATGGTGCCGTTTGATCAACTGTAAACATTGATACGAATGGTTCTGATTGCAAACCGGCTTTATCAATAATTTGGGCATTAATTTGATAAAGACCTTCGGTGAAGCTGTTATTAGGATTGAGGAACATTAATTTGTTAGAACCAATTTCTCGCCATGTAGACGGGATTTCGATGGCATCTCGCGTTACAGTTAATTGACTTGCGATCATATCTAAACCACTTTCATTTTCTACAAATTCTAATGTGATTGCATCAGGTTGTAGATTAGTGAACGAGCCATCAGAAGGAATTATTTGGTATATAACGGGGGCGACCGTATCAACGAGAAATTCCAATGTTACGGATGTTGAAACATTGCCAGCACTATCTTCTGCATGGAGGTCAATTGTATTCCTGCCATTTGAAAGTCCAATGCTTGTAGACCAGGTCCCCGTTCCTATTGAAACTTTCTCCACACCATTTATCCAAATGGCGGTATCTGCTTCGCGACTGCCTTCAATCGTCACAATGGTTGTTGTGAGATTTGTGACTTCTGGTGAAAGAGGATGACTCGTTATCACTGGTGCTTGTGGTGCAGTTTGATCAATGGCAAATGTTGACACGTATACATCGTCAATTACTTCGCCGGTGATATCATCACGATCCTGGTCCATACCACGTCCCGCAATCGTTATGATATTTGGCCCAATGGATAAAGTGTAAACGCCATCAATTTCGATAGCAGAGTTAAAGTCCAGCGTGAAATTTAGTGGATTAATACTTGTAATGTTATCAGGTACAATACTGCCAGATGGGCCAGTTAAATTCACGTCGGCAATTGTAAATGTTGTTGCGTCCACAGGCGTCAGAAAGGCTACCGAAATCGCACTTAACGGTTGGGTAACCCAGCTATTCGGTATCGTTGATGAAACAACAACGGGGTCAAGAGCAGATACGGCGATTCCGTAAAAATCGATTTCAGATAAAATAAACGACGGTGTACCACCATGAGCTGCTCTACCCTGATAAGTCATAGCAAGTCTAAGCCATTGTGTAGCGACAGGGTCAAATGTCCGTGTAAAATCGCCGCTTGGTGGATTGAAGTCACCTGCAACTTGGTCTATGGTGATCCAATCACCATCAAAACCGTCAGTACTGTTTTGGGATACCTGAATCTCAAGTTCGCCCATGTTATAGGCTGAAGTGTAATTATTAAAAAAATCAATTTGAGAAATAGAAAGCAGCGTATCAAAACGATACGCTAAATAATCAGTAGCGCCAATTTGAATGTTGTTAGTTCCATGCCAAAACGTTCCATAGTCGCCATCCGTGGTATTGTCAATATTGTAAGTGAGATTAGGGTTAGTGCCAAAAACACTAATGGTAGTTTTTTCGATTAGTGTTGGTACGTTACGAGGGCTGGTGTGAATGGTGCCGTCTTCAGCAATCGGTGCATATTCGCCAACGTTACCAGCTGCAACGATATGTGCATCTAAATTAAAATCGATATTTGTTCCATAATAGACTGCGATACGACCGCCACCGCCACCACCGGTTGATTCATTTGAACTCGCCGATCCGCCTGAAATACCGCTAGCGTATAACCAACCGTTACCTGACAATTTAATGGTGTCTAACCAAATGGAACCGCCGCTGCCACCACCCGTTCGCGTCACGCGCTCGCTGCCATTTGAGAATATTTGCCCATTCAAAATGAGTTCGTCTGTGGTCAGCTTAACGATACCGCCACCACGGGTGCTTGTTGTGTTTCCTGCACCACCAGTACCATAATCGGTCGGCGCTAAATAGTTGCCATACGTCGCGTTGGATGTGCCACCTTGGGCATCGGTGCCCTGGCCACCGTAACTGCCACCGGACCAACCGGTGACATCAACATTTTTTTCGAGACCCTTGCCACTTACATCAACAGAAGCGCCTAATGCGATGTCTATTTTTCTTGCCGTATAATTCACACTGGCTGTATCGCCTGGCGCAACCGCAGGATGGCTAAGACGCCCACCATTTATAACACGCACTTCATCCCAAGTTTGGGGAGTTGAGCTTATCAAGGTAAAACCGTCAACGACCAACAGATCATTGGGTAGGGTAAAGGTGCCTAAGGCTTCGACTTCGGCATTGGTGCCACTAAATCCTGCCAGTGACATGCCGTCGGGAATTTCATAACGGCCATTACGTAAGACTA
>Ga0316207_10001622_pt1 | contig 26587 bp, 28 predicted proteins | sample 6weekpyrite_MG_FD_204943 | JGI IMG/M metagenome (GOLD analysis project Ga0316207, IMG submission 204943) | Microbial mat bacterial communities from mineral coupon in-situ incubated in ocean water Damariscotta River, Maine, United States -... | ecosystem: Environmental > Aquatic > Marine >... | reverse complement strand
AATGAGGCAGAAAGCATCCTAAAAGAGCAATCGGGATTCACAGACAAGGCACAAATTGATATGATGTCGGCCCAGCTCATCTTGCAAAGCTGGATGTCGCTAAAAGAAGATGAAGAAAACGAACAATAACTGGATAAATAGCGAATAATGACAGAGCGTCAGCAAAGCAACGACCTCGATACCCCCGCCCTTCTGGATACTTTATCCAGCGAATTACGTAATCTATTAAAAAATCGCAATATTGAAAACCCCGTGATGATCGGTATCCATACTGGCGGACTTTGGGTGGCGGAAGAGTTACATAAAAACCTCAATATCGAACAACCCCTTGGGGCATTAAATATTACTTTCTATCGGGATGATTTCACTCGTATTGGTATGCACCCACAAGTACAACCCTCTAACTTACCTTTTAATGTTGATGACCAACACGTTATTTTAGTTGACGATGTGCTTCATACTGGCCGCACTATTCGTGCTGCGCTTAATGAAATATTTGATTATGGTCGCCCAGCATCGGTAATGCTTGCTGTACTGGTTGAGCGTGGTTGTCACGAACTCCCTATTTCTGCCGATGTCGCTGCCACACAAGTTAAACTAGAAAAGAATCAGCACATTAAACTAAACCGTAGTGATGCATCAGGGCTTTCTCTTTCTATTGAGGAGGCAACCAAATGAAACGTTTCGACATTCAATTAGACACTGATAATCAACTACGCCACTTTTTGACCATCGAAGGTCTTAAAAAACAAATGCTGCTGGATATTTTAGATAACGCAGAAAATTTTTCTTCGGTTAGCAATCGACAAGTGAAGAAAGTACCTTTGTTACGCGGCAAAACCATTGCAAATTTATTCTTTGAAGCGAGCACACGAACGCGTACTACGTTTGAATTAGCCGCGAAGCGTTTATCGGCTGATGTTGTTAATATCAACATCAACACCTCAGCAACAAAAAAAGGTGAAAGCCTATTAGACATGTTGCACAACCTTGAAGCAATGCAAGTGGACATGTTTGTAGTCCGACACCATAGTAGTGGCGCTGCACATTTTATCGCGCAACACGTTGCACCACATATCAGCGTAATCAATGCAGGTGATGGTAGCCATGCGCATCCAACCCAGGCCATGCTGGACATGTTTACCATTCGTCGCCACAAACAAGATTTTACTAAGCTTAGCGTAGCGATTGTCGGCGATATTATGCACTCGCGTGTCGCGCGCTCTCAAATACACGCTTTAAATACACTTGGTGTACCCGAAATCAGAGTTATCGGCCCACAAACCATTATTCCAAAAGAAGCTGCGCACCTTGGTGTGCATGTTTATCACGATATGCAACAAGGCCTACAGAATGTTGATGTTGTCATCATGCTACGCCTGCAACGCGAACGTATGGAAGGCGCCCTACTGCCCAGTGAAAACGAATACTTCCATATGTTTGGTTTAACCGAAGAAAAACTAAAACTCGCAAAACCCGATGCAATTGTTATGCACCCCGGCCCAATTAACCGAGGTGTTGAGATCGAGTCCAGTGTTGCCGATGGCCCACAGTCCGTTATTCTTGAACAGGTTACGCACGGCATATCGGTGCGCATGGCGGTTATGTCGATGGCACTTGGTCGTCCCTCTCTTGTAGAAGGGAGTCAAAGCTAATGCGAATAAAAATAAGCAATGGATTAGTGATTGACCCCGCTAACAATATTGAAGCCAAACACGATATTTACATTTCAGAAGGTCGAATTGCTGCTATTGGTAACCAGCCCGATGGCTTTATTGTTGATGAGACCATTGATGCTACGGGTTGTAACGTTATTCCTGGCATTGTTGATTTACGTGCTCGACTAAGAGAACCCGGACTAGCAAATAAAGCCTCTATCGAATCAGAAACTCAGGCAGCAGCAGCAAGTGGTATAACCACCTTATGTATTCCACCCGATACCACGCCCGTGATAGACACCACCTCAGTTGTTGAATTAATTCATCAACGCGCGAATGAAGCGGGTCACGCAAAAATTGTTACGCATGCGGCATTAACAGCAGGACTAGAAGGTGAACAACTCAGCGAAATGGCAATACTAAAAACACAGGGGAACTGTGTTGGTGTAAGCAATGCCTTAAAGCCTGTCTCGAATAACCTCGTAATGCGGCGCGCCATGGAATATGCTGCAAGTTGTGGTTTAACGATTTTCTTACATTCAGAAGATAAAGGTCTGGCTGGAAACGGCTGTGCCCATGAAGGGGCAATCAGCACACGTTTAGGTTTAGCCGGTATTCCTGAAACAGCCGAAACCAATGCTATCGCACGTGATTTATTACTGGTTGAACAAACGGGAGTGCGCGCGCATTTTTGTCACATTTCCAGTGCCCGGGCGGTACAAATGATTGCACGCGCGCAATACGACGGATTGCCGGTGACAGCCGATGTTACTGCCCACCATTTACACCTCACTGAAATGGACATTGGCTTTTTCGATAGCAACTGTCATGTTCGGCCTCCGCTTCGCACACAACGTGATCGCGAAGCGCTTATTAGCGCGCTTGGTACAGGAAGTCTGAATGCTATTTGTTCAGATCACGAACCGCATGATGCCGATGCAAAACTTGCCCCTTTTGCTGAAACAGAAGCAGGGATAAGTTCACTAGAAACATTATTACCCTTAGCACTTCGTTTAAGCGATGAACTTTCGGTGAGTGATGTTATTGATCGTCTAACGCACCAACCAGCTAAAATATTGGGAATTGATGCAGGCTCACTTTCTCTTGGTGAGAAAGCAGATATTTGTATTTATAACCCTGAAACAAGCTGGATGATGAAAGCAGACAATATGCTAAGCGCAGGTCGTAATACGCCATTCGAAGGCTGGGAATTTAAAGGCAAAGTCACTCATACTTTGCTAAATGGAAAAGTTGTCTTTTCCGCTTAAAACTTAATAGTGATACAAGTATAAATTTATGAAACAACCTAATATCGAACACCGCGACACGATTTTTGTTGAAGACTGTGAAATTTTATATCATCAGGCATTTGATGGCGATCAATACATCATGCGTGTACATGCCCCGAAGATTGCTGCGAAAGCTCAGCCGGGTAGCTTTGCACATTTAACCGTGCATCCACTTCGTCCAATGCGCCGTCCAATTTCTATTATGCGTGTGAATAAAGAATTAGGTTGGGTTGATTTTTTATATAAAAAACTCGGTGAAGGTACGGCATTACTTGCAGAAAATAAAGTCGGCGAAAGCATTAATATCATGGGGCCGATTGGTAAAGCTTTTGAAATTAAACCTGAACGCAAACGTCCCTTATTAATTGGTGGCGGTGTTGGAATGCCGCCAATGATTTACATTGCCGAACACTGTGTTCAATTAAACCACGGCAAACAAAATGGCTATGAACCTTTTGTTATTTTAGGCTCAGAAGTACCTTTCCCTTTTACCACTAAACCATCTGAAATCATGGTTCCAGGAATGCCGGATGGTGTTATCGCATCTATGCCTCTCTTAGATGAGTGGGGCATTGCGTCACGTTTAGCTAGTTTACAAGGTTATGCGGGAACCTTTGAAGGTTACGTTACCGATCTTGCGCGTCACTGGTTAAACACGTTAACAAAAGAACAGCTCGCAGAAGTCGAAATTTATTCCTGTGGACCCCACCCCATGTTGGAAGCGGTTGCTAAACTGGCCAAAGAATTTAATCTCCCCTGCCAGGTATCGCTCGAAGAATTTATGGCTTGTGCCGTTGGCGGTTGCGCAGGTTGTGTCGTTGAAGTGCAAACAGAAACTGGTCCAGCCATGAAACGCGTTTGTGTAGATGGCCCAGTGTTTGATGCCTATAGTGTTTTTTCGTAAAACAGCCCATGCATACACTTTTTTTTAATATGCAAACAGTAATTATTCACCTTATTCCCTTAAGTTACTCACAAAACGACCGATAAACTCTAGACAAGGTATTTTTCCTTCTGAAATACGAAACAAACTTCTAACAGGATTACGGTTCAACATATGACTGAAATAACCAGCAAAGAATTTCAGGACATCGCAAAAACTGTTCCCGGCATTATTTACCAATTCTGCATTGATATAGAAACAGGGCGCCAATACTTTCCATACGTCAGCCCAATAATTCATAAGCTGTTAGGCCTAAACCCTCAAGATGTAATGGAGGATGCCATGGTCTGGATAAAACAAATCCACAGTGAAGATATGGATAGCTTTAACACAACCGTAGCTGAATCTATGAGCACTATGGAACCCTGGTTTTGGGAAGGTCGCATGAGCCATGCTGATGGCACCATTCGCTGGTGCAGTGGCGAATCTATTCCGACAAAAGAAGATAATAGAGTGACATGGAACGGTATCGTTGGCGACATAACGCGACAGCATAATGCTGAAGAGGAGTTACTCACAGCACATAAGGAGTTAGAAAATAAAGTTAAAGAACGAACAGCCGAATTAGAGGTTGCATTAAAGCAAGCTAAAATTGCGAATAACGCCAAAATCGACTTTTTGTCTAATATGAGTCATGAGTTACGCACACCTTTGAATGCAATTTCAGGTTTTGGGCAACTTTTACAAATGTCTGAATTAACCAAAACTCAAAAAGACCATACAAAAGAAATAATTAATGCCGGCAATTATTTATTGCACCTAATCAAAGACATTCTTGATTTAAATAAAATTGAAGCAGGACAAGTTGAATTTAATAAAGAATCGATAAAGTTAGGTGCTATTGTTGACAGTGCAATAGCACTTATTAAAAATAATGCAGAAAAGAAAAATATAACTATAAAAAATAATCTGAAATCGAACAATAATCTATATTTATATACTGATGAATTTCGCTGTAAAGAAATTATTATAAATTTTTTATCGAACGCAATAAAATATAATGAAGATGGGGGGGCAATCATCATTAACGCTTTTAATGAAGGAAAACAAACAAAAATCTCTGTGACCGATACCGGTTGTGGAATTGAAAAAAACCAACAAAAAAATGTTTTTTTACCTTTTGAACGTTTAGGCAAAGAAGGTAGCTCAATAGAAGGAACAGGAATTGGACTCTCTATTAGTAAAAAATTAGCAATCGGCTTAGGTGGATCTGTCGGGCTTGAAAGCACAGAAAAAGAAGGAAGCACCTTTTGGGTTAAACTTCCTACATCTTCAACTGCTCCAGATCAAAAAGAAAACCCTCCAGAAGAAAATAAGGAAACAGAACACGCTCACAACGAGGATTTTACCTTACTTTATATCGAAGATAATCCGGCAAATTTAAAGCTAGTGCAAAATATTATAGAAGATCGTTTTGAGGTAAACTTGGTGTCTGCATCTACCGCAGAACAAGGGTTAAAAATGGCTGAGCAATTTAATCCTAGCTTAATTTTAATGGATATAAACTTACCCGATATGAGCGGAAATGAAGCCATCAAAATTTTAAAAGCTGATAAAAGCACAAATACTATTCCAGTTTTCGCACTAAGCGCTAATGCGCTAGAAAGTGATATTTCAAAATCACTTGAATTAGGATTTAAGGAATATATAACCAAGCCTTTTAACATACCAGACTTCATTTCTATTATTGGTAAAGAAATTAGTAAATAACTATTTAATAAACCAAGCTAGCCTGTATAAATAGATTTAACTTAAGCTAATACTATCTTATTAAAAATCAACTCGTTAAAAATAGCTGCAAAATATACCGGCTAGCACTCTCAAAATAAAATTTATTCAGCAATAAAAATTACATTAGGCAAAGAAAGCTTAATACGTTATTAAATAAAATGGAAAAAGCTATAAGCAGGGTAATTAATCTGTATCTTGTAATGTTACACCGTCTAAAGATGATGATGTAGATTCAACACTTGCACCATTATTTTCATCAAGCTTAATCATCAATCGAAGTTCATTAGCAGAATCCGCATAGGTAATTGCATCTTCGTATGTCACTTTGCCTTGTTGGTATAGCTCAAGTAAAGATTGATCAAATGTTTGCATTCCCAGGTCACGTGACTTCGTCATAAGATTTTTAATTTTATGCAGTTCACCTTTACGGATAAGATCTGACATTAAAGGTGAATTCAATAATATTTCTGCCACCAAAACACGGCCTAAACCGTCTGGTGTTGGTATGAGCTGCTGTGCTACAAAAGCGCGCATGTTTAATGATAAATCCATTAATAATTGATTACGACGATCTTCAGGGAAAAAATTGATAATACGATCCATGGCCTGGTTTGCATTATTAGCATGCAGCGTTGCTAAACATAAGTGACCCGTTTCAGCAAAAGCAATGGCGTGATCCATTGTTTCACGGGTACGTATTTCACCAATTAAAATAACATCGGGGGCTTGTCGTAGAGTATTTTTTAAAGCCATTTCAAAAGAATTTGTATCCATGCCCACTTCTCGTTGGGTCACAATACAACCATCATGTTGATGAATAAATTCTATGGGATCTTCAATCGTTATAATATGGCCAGTAGAATTTTTATTACGATAACCAATCATTGATGCCAATGAACTCGACTTACCAGAACCTGTACCACCTACAAATAAAATTAATCCACGTTTGGTCATGGAAAGTTCTTTTAATATTTCAGGTAATCCCAGCTCTTCCATGCTGGGAATTTTAGTTTCAATTTTACGCAACACCATACCTGCATTATTACGTTGCATGAAAGCACTGACACGAAACCGACCAATACCAGTTGATGCTATTGCAAAATTACATTCATTTTCAGACTCAAATTCATCTTTTTGTGCCTGAGACATAACACCCAGGACAATCTCTTTTGCTTGAGCAGGCGTCAAAGTTCCCTGGGTAACTGGAGTTATTTTACCATTAATTTTTAAACTCGGTGCCGCACCTGCTGTGATAAACATATCTGAGGCTTTTTTGTGCACCATCAGTTTTAATAATGACTCAAATTCCATAACTTAAACCCTGTTTAATTAAACGCATCTTTATTTGCGGCTTTCATTCTTGCATCTTGCTTAGTAATCAGTCCACGATCAATCAAGTCTTGTAAACACTGATCCAGGGTTTGCATACCAAGACCCTGCCCTGTTTGTATTGCAGAATACATTTGCGCAACTTTTGCCTCACGTATTAAGTTACGAATAGCCGGTGTGCCGATCATAATTTCATGTGCGGCAACACGACCGCCACCAATTTTTTTCAGCAAAGTTTGTGATATTACTGCGCGTAATGATTCCGATAACATCGCTCGCACCATGTCTTTCTCGGCAGCCGGAAAGACATCAATAATTCGATCAATGGTTTTTGCTGCGGAGGTGGTATGCAGTGTTCCGAAAACCAGGTGGCCTGTTTCTGCGGCACTGAGCGCAAGACCGATTGTTTCTAAGTCACGCATTTCACCTACCAGAATAATATCTGGATCTTCACGTAACGCAGAGCGTAACGCCTCACTAAAACCCAGGGTATCACGATGTACTTCGCGTTGATTAACCAGACATTTCTTACTTGGATGAACAAATTCGATAGGATCTTCAATGGTCAAAATATGGCCATAATCAGTTTCATTTTTATAATCAATCATTGCCGCCAGCGTTGTTGATTTACCTGAACCGGTTGGGCCCGTAACCAGAACAATACCCCGAGGCACATCGGCTATCTCTTTAAATATAACAGGTGCATTAAGCTGCTCTAAAGTTAAAATTTTCGACGGTATTGTTCTAAAGACAGCGCCTGCACCACGATTATGGTTGAAAGCATTTACACGAAAACGAGCAAGATCCGGGACTTCAAACGAAAAATCCGTTTCCAAAAACTCTTCAAAATCCTTACGTTGCTTATCATTCATGATTTCATAAATCAGGCTATGCACCATCTTATGATCCAGGGCCGGTACATTAATTTTCCGAATCTCACCATCAACACGAATCATTGGAGGTAATTCAGCAGATAAATGTAAATCTGATGCGTTATTCTTAACACTAAAAGCAAGTAATTCTGTAATATCCATAAGCTAGCTCGTTAATATTTTTGTTATAATTAATTTTAATTTATCGGCCGTTTATATTCTTTCTTAAGCACTACTAAAAGTACAGTCTCATCATGCTTCATGCAAGTCAAACAACTATAGCGCAAAACATTGAATCCATACGGGCTCGTATTGCAGATGCTGAAATTAAATATAATCGTCCTGCAGGTTCTGTGCAGCTGCTCGCGGTCAGCAAAACACGCCCCGCTGAAGACGTGCTCGCTGCATTAGCCGTGCAACAACGACATTTTGGTGAAAATTACCTTCAAGATGCCTTGCCCAAAATAACCGGTATTCCCAACAAGAATGTTAAGTGGCATTTCATTGGCCCCATACAATCAAATAAAACCCAGTCTATCGCTCAACATTTCGACTGGGTACACAGCGTTGATCGTTTAAAGGTCGCTCGCCGCTTAAGCGAACAACGCCATGCTGAACAAGCCTCTTTAAATATTTGTATACAAGTTAACAGCAGCAATGAAAACAGCAAATCAGGAGTCAGTGTTGAAGAAACGCTTGAATTAGCCAAAGAAATTCAGCGCTTACCTCACATTAAGTTACGTGGTCTAATGAGTATTCCTGCCAGTAATCAAGATTTTGAACAGCAGCGACTTTCGTTTCGAGTATTGCGAGAGTTAAAAGAGGAACTAAACTTAGAGGGCATGAATCTTGATACGCTTTCCATGGGAATGAGTAGTGATATGGAAGCCGCGATTGCAGAAGGTTCAACCATAATAAGAATCGGTACTGCAATATTTGGGGCGAGAAACGCACGATAATTTTTGTTAAGGTAGGCATATGAACAATCAAAAAATTGGCTTTATTGGTGCAGGTAATATGGCGCGCAGTTTAATCGGCGGCCTGGTTGCGAGTGGTGTTAACAACACGAATCTTTTTGCAACGGATGCAAGCGATGAAATCCGAACAGCGTTAAGTAATGATTTTTCAATTCAAACTTTCACAGATAATCAAACACTTGTTGACGAGTGTGATGTCATCGTTTTTGCAGTCAAACCTCAAGTTTTAAAAACCGTTGCCACAAGTATCAATGCAAAAGAATCTGCGCTTTATATAACCATCGCGGCAGGCATTCCTAGTGATAGCTTAGACCGCTGGTTAGGAGTGAATAAAGCCGTGGTTCGTTCCATGCCAAATACACCTTCGTTAGTTTTAAGCGGTGCAAGTGGTTTGTTTGCTAACAGCCACGTCACAAATAAACAAAAAGAAATTGCCGAATCCATTTTGCGCGCAGTCGGTGTTACTGTTTGGGTTGAAGATGAAGCACAACTCGATGCGGTTACCGCTTTATCAGGAAGTGGGCCTGCCTACTTTTTTATGGTCATGGAAGCCATGGAAAAAGCGGGCGTTGAACTTGGCTTATCTGCTGAAACTGCACGTTTACTGGCTATTCAAACGGGCTTTGGTTCAACCAAGCTCGCACTGGAAATCGATGACTCGCCTGAAGAATTAAGAAACAAAGTCACCTCACCCGGCGGCACAACGGAACAAGCCATTAAAACATTTGAACAACAAGGGCTGGTTGAAACATTTAGTAAAGCAATGAAAGCAGCGCACGATCGAGCAGAAGTGCTGGCTGAAGAACTAGGTAAATAAAATGAATCCATTAAGCAACGCAGGCGTCTTTTTAGTTTCAACAATATTTGGATTATATATTTTAGCCGTCATGTTACGGCTTATATTACAAATGGTAAGAGCAGATTTTTATAACCCTGTTTCACGCTTTATTGTTAAAGTCACTAATCCTCCCTTAAAACCATTACGCAGATTTATTCCGGGCTTTGCAGGTATCGACATGGCTTCTGTTTTTGTCATGATGATTTTGCAAATGTTAGAGTTTTATATCATATCCCTGCTGCGGAATTTTCCCTCTCCCGATATTTTAGGCTTGGTGCTCTATTCTTTTGTCGAGCTGGTCTCTCTCGGATTTTATGTTTTCTTGTTTTCAATTTTTATTTTAGCGTTGTTAAGCTGGATCAATCCAAACCAATACAACCCTATTAATAATTTATTATCTCAAATCACTGAACCTGTATTACGACCAGCAAGAAGATTGCTCCCGCCAATGTCAGGAATGGATCTTTCACCTATGCTTGCAATGGTGGGATTATGGTTAATTAAATTATTGTTGCTTGATCCGTTTGGTCATTGGGCAAAAGCAATGATGTACCCCGCAGCACGCGTAATCATGAATTAAAAAGTGAACACCATAATCTATACGCACAATCCAACGCCAAACAAAATCAATTGATTGGCAAATATAATAATAAATATAAGTACGTATCACAGCATTACCGATTGATAGCAAAACAAATCGATCTTATCCCCACCGCCATCAAACTGCGATAAACATCACACTTTCGCCAATAGAGTCCACACTTTTTACTAAATTAATCCTTTAATATGTCGCTATATCCCCTAGTACCAATTCATCTGTTAATATATTACAAAGCTCACTAAAATTAAGGTATAAAAGGGCACTTAAAATAATGAGTTGCAGTTGATAAAAAGTCACTGTAATCAATACTTTAACATCAACCTTTAGGAATATTATGGCCACTGAGCGCTTTACAGACCAAATGCAAGCATATGGTCGATGGCGAACTGAAATTATTGCCTCTATTGAAAAATATCAAAAATGGTTAGAAGGCAATGAGATGAGTTCGTCAGAAGTTGAAATCCGAATCTTTGAACTCATTGATGCACTCAAATCCGATCAACTCACCATTGCCTTTGTTGCTGAATTCGCTCGTGGTAAAACCGAACTGATTAATGCCATTTTCTTTTCTGAATACGATCGCCGTTTACTACCATCAGAAGCGGGACGCACAACGATGTGTCCAACTGAACTTTTCTATGACATAAAATCAGATCAAAGTTATATCCGCTTACTACCAATAGAGACACGTTTAGAAGATGTTAGTATCCAGGAGCATAAAAAGAATCCTATTGACTGGACCTCTATTCCTCTCGATACCAGCTCATCTGAAAAAATGGCTGAAGCCTTTCTTGAAGTAATCAAAACCAAGCGTGTACCTTTCCCTGTTGCAGAAAAACTGGGGCTTTCTGATTATCGTGAAAGTGATAATGAAAACATGGTCAACATTCCCATGTGGCGGCATGCCCTCATTAGCTTCCCACATCCATTGTTACGAGAAGGGTTAACTATTATGGACACCCCGGGGCTCAATGCCTTAGGTAACGAACCTGAACTAACGGTAAATATGCTGCCTAATGCGCAAGCCGTGATCTTTGTTTTAGCGGCAGATACCGGCGTTACAAAATCTGATTTAGATATGTGGGAGCAAAATGTTCAACCATTAGGCGGGGATGCCAAGCATGGAAGGATCGTTGTGCTTAACAAAGTCGATACACTTTGGGATGAGTTAAAAGGTGATGATTCAATTACAGAAAGCATTTCGGCACAATGTAACTCTGCGGCAAAAATGTTAAAAATTGACATTGAAAATGTATTTCCAGTTTCTGCACAAAAAGGATTATTAGCAAAAATACGCCATGATACTGAACTATTAGAGCGCAGTAATATCCTTTCATTAGAAACGATATTGGCACAAGATATTTTACCGCAGAAACAACAAATCGTACGCGAAAGTATTATTTCTGAAATTGGCAGCATGGCAAAAGAGTCGCACAGTTTAATTTCTTCACGACTAAAAGATAGCCATAGCCAACTAAGCGAACTACAAGGCCTCAGTGGAAAAAATGAAGATGTGATTGTTCACCTCATGAAAAAAACGCGGGAAGAACAAACGGTTTACCATAAAAGTGTCGAAAGCTTTCAGAACAGTAAAAAAACCTTTTCCAAGCATCATAAAGAATTAATGCAAACTCTCGACTTAAATCAACTTGATGCTCTCATGGCAAAAACACGAAAAGAAATGACTGGCAGCTGGACAACCGGTGGCATAAAAGGAGCAATGAAAGAATTTTTTGACATCATATCAACCACAATCACTACGGCCTCACAACAAAGTGACGATGTAAATATGTTGTTACAAACAATTTGTCGTACCTTTAACAAAGAGCATGGATTGGCTGATGTTAAACCAAAATTATTTAGCATGGGAAAATATAAACGAGACCTGGACCGCTTAACCCATGAAGCTGAAGCCTATCGCAGCAGCTCAAAAATGGCGGCAACCGAGCAAGCCTTTGTCGTCAAAAAATTCTTTATTTCTATGGTAAGCCATGCCCGCAATACCTTCTTCCAGGCGCACCAAGAAGTTGAAGCCTGGGGAAAAGCTGGCATGGCACCTTTAGTATCCAGAATAAAAGAACACCGAAATCAAATGGAAAAACGTTTAGAAAATTTACGAAAAATTAATGAATCACGGGATACATTACAGGAACGAATCTCAGAGCTTGAAAAAACTGAAAAAGCTTTAAAACTTCAACTTGCTGATTTAAATGGTTTAGTGGACACATTAAATAAACCACTCGAACAATTCGTTCAACAATCTTAGACCGCCCAATCGCACCAAGACAAAAAGCTTGTCTTTTGACAGGCTTTTTATTTCACCCCCTATAATTACTACAATATTTCACTAATACCAAGGTAAAACACTATATTTTCGTCTATGCTTAGGTGGCCTATAACGAAAAGGAGCAGCGGCTATGAAAATATCACGGATTTTATCTTACGCAATACTCTTACTCCTCCCTTTTAGCAGCTTTGCAGGGAATGTCGCAAAATTTGGTAACTATGTTGTCCATCATAACGTGCTACCTACCAACCTCTTATTACCCGAAGTAGCTCGGGCTTACAAAATCAAACGAAGTAAAAATCGTGGCATGGTTAATATTGTTGTACAACATAAAGGGGAAGGTGTTAAAGCCAAGGTTACTGGCACGGGTACTAACTTGAACTCCCAATTAAAACACTTAAAGTTTCAAGAAATAAAAGATGGTGATGTTATCTATTACATATCCAGCTTTAGGGTTACCAATAAAGAACTCATTAACTTTAAAATTAAAGTTCAACCAGCCGGTTCAGGTAAAACACACACCATAAAATTTAAAAAAGAATTTTATACAAACTAATTTTCAGTTTTAATCAGCCTCATTGCACTTAATGAAGTTCTTCCGTTTCATTAAGTGCAATGACCTATACCTTTGTATTTTGTATAATGCTCATTTTTCAGTTTGAGTAAATACAATGAGCATCATAGAAAAAGAACTTCTTAACCGCAGCGGAGCAAAATGTGAGCTTTGTTCTGCAGATGAAAACCTGTCCATTTATGAAGTTCCTCCAATATCAAACGGCACAGCAGAACAAGCTATTCTCATCTGCCAAACCTGCAAAGATCAAATTAACAATCCAGAGAAAATGGATGAAAATCACTGGCGTTGTTTAAACGATAGCATGTGGAGCCAGATCCCGGCAGTGCAAATAATGGCATGGCGAATGTTAACGCGCCTAAGAAGTAAAGGTTGGCCACAAGATTTACTCGATATGCTTTATCTCGATGATGAACTATTAACCTGGGCGCAAGCAACGGGTGAAGGCGTTAGTGATGAAGATAAAGTGATTCATAAAGATTGCAACGGCACCATTCTTAACAATGGCGATAATGTTGTCATCACCAAAGATTTAGCCATTAAAGGCGCTAACTTTACTGCTAAACGCGGTACTGCTGTAAGAAAAATTTCTTTAGTCCCAGACAACGCAAGAGAAATAGAAGGTAAAGTTGAGGGACAACTCATTGTGCTTGCAACGCGTTTTTTAAAAAAATCAAACTAGACCAGTATTAGCCAAAACTACGAGAAAACATCACAACAGAAAATGCCATAATCATTATGCCAGCAACCTGTCGTACCCATACTTGCTGTATAAATTGATTAAGGCTTGCTGCGAAAACCCCCATCAACAATAAGTTGGGCAAGGTACCTAAGCCGAAACTCAACATAAGTAGTCCGCCTTCAAGCGGACTTTGTGTTGATATAGTCCAGATAATTACGCTATACACTAAGCCGCAAGGTAACCAACCCCAAACCAAACCTAAAGAAAAAGCATGTCTGTATGTTTTTACCGGCATAAAACGACGACCAAGTGGTTCAAGCCGTTTCCAGACAACCTTACCACCGAGTTTTTCGATACTCGCTAAAATTTTCCACCAACCCGCAATATATAACCCCAAGGCCAGCATAAAAATAGCAGCAATAATTTCTAAGGTTTTTTGTAATGTGTAAATATCAAATAAATGACTACCCAACCAACCGATACCACCCATTAATATACCGGCAAGTGCGTAACTGAAAATGCGGCCTGCGTTATACGATAAAAGATAAGGCAGTGAAGAGCGTGTTTTATTTTGAGCCGCAAGAGAGTTTTGATTTAACCCCAAGCATAAAGCACCAACAATACCGCCACACATGCCGACGCAATGTACGCCGCCAAGAAGACCAACCAGAAAAGCAGCAATATATGAAATTTCAACCGCCATGATTATTTTATAAAATCAGATTTATGACGCATTAAATAAACAATAAGAAAAATAACAGGTACACCCAACAATGTAGTGATTAAAAAGAATTGAGAATAACCAAATTCATTTACCATGCTGCCAGAATAACCACCCAATAATTTTGGCAACAACGTCATCAATGAACTTAAAATGGCATATTGCACAGCAGTAAATGAGATACTAGTTAAGCTCGATAAATAGGCAATAAAGGCCGCACTCGCTAAACCTGCGCTCAGATTATCTGCTGCAATAACCCCTGCGAGCAAAACGATATCATGTCCATTTTGTGCTAACAGCATAAATAATAAATTTGTTAAGGCTGATAATATTGCACCTAATAATAAGATACGCATAACACCATAGCGCATAGTAATGATACCGCCTAAAAAACCACCAATTAAGGTCATAATAAGACCAAAAAGTACTGCAGTAAAAGCAATTTCACTTTTACTAAAGCCCATGTCTTGATAGAAAACAGAAGAAATGACACCAAGTACAATATCTGACATTCGATATAAACTAACCAGTAACAATATCATTATTGCAGCCTTACCATAACGCTTAAAAAAATCCGAAACAGGCTCAATGTATGTGCTGTAAACCATTCTACGATTAACAATATTGAAAATAATTAGTAAATATATTCCCGTTAAAGAAAATAATAGAGATGTTAATAAACGAATACTTTCATTAATAAAACCAATTGAAAAACCGAAATTAAAAACATTAAAACCGTAAATAAATGCGCCAACCATAACAATAAACATAACAAAAAATCTTACGTAGTCTGATAAATCGTGTAAGTAAGATTCAATTTTTTCATTTTTTTCTGGTTCTTTAATTAATAATGTTGTCACCACACCAACCAACATTACTGATGACATAATTAAATATGCCGTTTGCCAGGCCGAGTAAACATATTTATCTTCGGAGCCAAAATATTCAGCCAAATAAAGTCCACCTGTACCAGCCACCATCATTCCAATTCGATAGCCCGCAATGTACATCGCAGACATGGCTGCCTGAATATTTTCTTTCACAGCCTCAATACGATAAGCGTCAATAACGATATCTTGGCTTGCTGAAGAAAAGCCAAGTAAAACTGCAGCAAAAGCCATACCTGTTAAACCTTGTGCAGGATCTATCATCGCCATCGAAATAATTGCCGCCATGATTGATAACTGTGCAACTAACAACCAGCTTCGTCGGCGACCTAAAAGGCTATGTAAAATAGGTAGGGGTAATTTATCGATCAGCGGTGCCCAAATAAATTTAAATGAATAGGCTAATGCAGCCCAACTAAAATATGTTACTGCGGAACGATCAACTCCCGCTTCCCTTAACCAAAGAGATAACGTTGAAAATATAAGGAGTAAAGGTAGGCCTGCAGAAAAACCTAAAAATAACATCGCTAATACACGACGGTTTAAATAAACCTTAAATGCAGTAGACCAGCTTACTTCAGGTTTTAAGTCTATTTGTGATGACATATTGATCCATATCAATTTTTTTCACTACTTTACCACTTCTACACAGCAAAGTTATTTCAAACTAACAGAAAATGATAAAAATATGCTATATATGGAGGTATCAAATCAGGATGATGTTATGAAAAAACGCAATAAAATAATATTAATAAGTCTTATTTCAATCACTCTTACTGCTTCGTTCATTGGCTGGGTTAAAAAACTAAAGCCAGTCTCTGTTATTGTCGCCAAGGTAGAGCAAGGTGATGTACAGCGTACAGTAACGAATACACGTGCAGCTAAACTTAATCCTGTAGAAGCACTACGTTCCGAATAATTTTATTTAATCTCAAAATCATAATCGATAGTGAGTGGAGCGTGATCTGAAAACCAGTTTTCTTTATAAACAGAAGCTTTAGTCGGCTTTAAACCCGGTGTAACAAACTGATAATCAATACGCCAACCCACATTGTTTGCTCTCGCGTTACCCCGGTTTGACCACCAGGTATATTCACCCGCATTTTTATTCACTTCACGAAAGGCATCCACAAAACCCACTTCATCAATCGTTTTCGTTACCCATGCCTGATCTTCTGGGGTACAGCCTGAATTCTTTTGATTGCTTTTCCAGTTTTTAATATCAATTTCTTTATGAACAACATTAAAGTCACCACAAATCACAAATTCGCGGCGTTTACGCTTCATCGCTTTCATGTCTTCTGAAAGCTGATCCATAAATTTTAATTTCGCTTGATGCCGCTCAGGACTTGATGAACCCGAAGGTAAATATAATGAGGCAACGGTGATGCCATCAAATTCAGCTTGAATCCAGCGCCCTTCCGTATCAGCGTGTGGCCAGCCTAAACCTCTCGTCACTTTATTGGGTTTAGTTTTGCAATAAAGCGCAACACCGCTATACCCCTTTTTTTCGGCATCAAAATAATAGCAGTGGTAGCCATTAGGACAAAAAGTTTCTGGATCAAGTTGGTGTTCTTGCGCCTTGGTTTCCTGGATACACACCACATCCGCTTTTTGTTTTTGCATCCAGTCAAAAAAACCTTTTTTCTCCGCCGCGCGGATCCCATTCACATTTGCCGTAATAATTCGCATTAAACCTTGTCCAATTTCGTTCTCAAAACGTGTATCATACACGACCTGATTAACCACCTGTAGCAAGAAGCGGAAACCCTATCATGAAAGATTATCAAAAAGACTTTATCGAATTTGCCCTTAAAAATGATGTACTTCGCTTTGGCGAATTCACCTTAAAATCTGGCAGAGTTAGTCCTTACTTCTTCAATGCAGGTTTATTTAATTCAGGTGAAGCCCTTGCCAAACTTGGCCAATATTACGCGGCAGCCATTAAAGAAAGTGGCGTAAAATTTGATGTTTTATTTGGCCCCGCTTACAAAGGCATCCCACTGGCAACTACTTGTGCAGTAGCCCTTTACGAACATCAAGATACCAATATTCCCTATAGCTTCAACCGTAAAGAAGCCAAAGCCCACGGCGAAGGTGGCAATATAGTTGGCGCAGCGTTAGAAGGTGATATCTTAATCATTGATGATGTCATCACGGCCGGTACTGCTATTCGTGAATCCATGGATATTATTGCGGCGGCTGAAGCAAAACCTGCCGGCGTTATTATCGCACTTGATCGCCAGGAAAAAGGCACTGGTGAATTATCAGCTATTCAAGAAGTAGAACAAGACTATTCTATTCCTGTGTTAAGTATTATTAAGCTGGAGCATTTGATTACTTACCTGGAAGGCAATGTGGAGTTTGGTGAGTATTTGGATAAGGTTACGGCTTATCGAGATCAATATGGTATCTAAGTCGGGGGTTGCCCGACAGCAAGCTACTTTCTTTTTCTTGTCAAAAAGAAAGTAACCAAAGAAAACGACACTCGAAAACTTGTTGGGATTTTCAATCCCAATGCCCTGCGCTTTTTAACTCAAACGGGCGCTGCGCAACTCGCGCAATGCTACGCATTTTTTTGCGCTCAAACAGTGCTCGCTTATTCCCCGTTTAAGCTAAAAATGCTCGGCTGCGTTTAACGAGACTCCCCCCTCTACCAACACAAAGGTTAAAAGTAACTCTTTTAACCAATTAAAAATTGGTGTTATATTCTTAAAAAGATTGGTTGCCTCCCCACACTGCAACTTTTTATTTATGTTAAAAATACAACAACTGTAAATTTTAATTGGATTACATAGAGTTCTGTATAATTCACTGTTAGGCGAGAGAAATGGATGCTTACGAATTTTCAAAGAAGGTTGAATCACGAATAGAAGATCTATCAAAAGAAGAGTATCTATTGAAGAATTCGGATGATTCAAAAAGACTACTTGAAGAGCTTCTTCCTATTTCAAAACTCGCTTTAGCACTCAAGCAACCAGGCCTTGAAATAGACGTTGAAGGTTATGAGGGCTACGATGAAGCTGACGGATTAATAATTGAATCAGGTTTTAGAAGTCGCAGACTACCTATTCAGGTAACCTGCGATTATTCATATGAAGAAGCGCTAAGAGATGAACAGATATTCAAACAAGGTCACACATCTGGCAATGGTCCAATAAAAAGAGATAAAAAAACGAACGAAATTGAATCAATACTTGTAGCAGTAAACTCCAACGAATATATTAAAAAAGCATCAAATTCAATAATCACTTTATTTAATAAAAAATGTCAAAAGAATTACACCACTAAAATGGTTCTAATAATTTCTTTTTTTGAGTTCAAATTATCAGGACTGCATAACTGGTCTGATTTACTAAAAGAGATTAGTATTAATCAAGATTTACACAGTGAATGCTTTATAAACACATATCTATTCAATAGCGCTAGCAATGAAATTTACAAAGTCGCCTAACAAAACGGTCAAGCAGACGAGGCATACAAATATATGTTTCCTGAAATATATTAGTGCAGCTGCTTATCTCAAACGTTACCTGATGCCAGCCAATATTTTCCCGTGAAACGAAGCCGAGCATCAAAATAAAAATAGGATCATAGCAAGCGTTGTTTGAGGGCGAATAATGCGCAGCATCGCCCGAGTTCGCGAAGCGCCTATTTTTCTTTTTATGCGAGGGAATTGTGATTGTAAATCACAACGAGTTTTCGGGCGGCCTTCTTTTTGGTTACTTTTTCTTGGCCGCGCAAGAAAAAGTGACTTGCTGTCGGTCAACCACCGACATTCATCAGACTAAAACCTGACCTATAAAAATCTCAGCCAATTAACAATTTCAAACCAACCAACAAAGTAACCACCTCATACACCCGTTTAATCCACTTATTCCCCGCCGTAATCGCATAGTGCGCACCAACATAACCGCCTAATGCTGAAGCAACAAATAAAACGGGGATCCAGTCCCATCGAATTGGCCCTTGTAGTCCAAGGGTTAATGCGCCTGTTCCATTCCAAAATAATCCGACCAGAACCAGGGTGTAGGCCACGGCTTGTTTGTAATCAAGACCAAACCAGCGCACTAACCAGATTGTGACAAAAAGACCTGTGCCAGAGGTTAATGAGCCATTTAAAAAGCCAATACAAAACAAAATACTTGCACCAAGAAAAAAATGAATAAAACCATCTTTCGATTGACTGAAATTTTGTCCTAGCTCTTTGTTCCATATTGAATACAGGCCCAGACCCAATGTAAGCACTCCCAAGGCGAACTCTGCTGGACGCTCAGGAATATTGACGATGACCATTGCACCCAAAATAACACCGGGCAAACCGCTGGCTAAAATGAGCAATGAAGTACGCCAATTCAACGTGCCTTCTCGAAAATGTCTAACCGTTGCACCTACGCCTAATGCAACCGAAGCCAGCTTATGTGTTGCTAAAGCCACGCTAAAAGGCAGACCAAGAAAAATGAGTAATGGCAATTGCAGTAAACCCGCGCCGCCGCCGGCGAAAGCAGAAAAAGCATTTGCAATGAATGAAATGAGAAATAGTGCTATTGTTTCTATCACAGAGTCTGCTACTTTATAGAAGGCCTTACACAAAAAGCCCTCAATGAATTAAACCAAAAGTGTAATTTGAAATGATGAAAAATAATACAACAACTAAGTTTTTTCTTATATTGATATCAAGCCTGATCACCACACAAACTGCCTTTGCTGGAAAAATAAAATGCTGGCGTAATGATGAGGGTGTCAAGGAATGCGGTGCTTATGTACCCGCTGAGCACTCTCAAAAAAGAATAGAAACACGCGGCGAAAGTGGCCGTATCATTGACATTAAAGAGCGTGCAAAAACCAAAGAAGAACTAAAAGAGGCAAAACGTCTTGCTAAAATTAAAAAAGTTGAAGAAGAAAAAATTGCCGAACAACAGAAAAAAGATGCGATATTATTAAAAACATTTTCACGCGAACTTGATATTACCTCGCTCAGAGACAGCAAAATAAAAGTACTGGAAGGCATTATTTCAGTTACAAACAGCAATAACCTGGCGCTTAATAAAAAACTCAGCAAACTAAAAAAACGCAGTGAAAAAAAACCGACAAAACATGATGCTGAAGACATTAAAAAAATAGAAGGCCGCGTTGCTAAAAATAATAAATCAATCGCAGAAAAACGCGCGATACAAAACACTATTCGCAAAAAGTTTGAAAATGATTTACAGCGTTTCAGAGCATTAAAGAGCGGTATTATTTTAATTCCGGCAAAAACACCATAATTATACTGTTGCGATTGTAGCTCGTAACAAAGCCCATTGTTTGTCCCAATTTTCTAGTGGGCTGCGTTTAAAACCCGAGCGAACAAACTGAACAATGTGACCTTCTATTACTGCAATCAATAAATTTGCCTGAGCTTGAACAGGGATAGCGAAGCTTAACTCTTTATTCATTTCACCTTCGCGCAACACCTGTTTAATTTGTGTTTCAAGGCGCTCAAAAAATTGATTTATGCGTATACGTAAACGCTCCGTTTCACCCGTTAAAATATCACCGCTTAGAATTCGTGTTAAACCTGGATTCTTTTCCGCAAACCCAAGTAATAGTGAAAGTATTTTTTCGCAGCGTTTTAATGCTGAGGGCTCTTCTTTCAAAATGCGATTAATTAAACCAAAGATAGTTTCTTCGATAAACTCAATTAGACCTTCAAACATTTTTGCTTTACTCGGGAAATGCCGATAAAGCGCAGCTTCCGAAACACCCACAGCGCGGGCTAACCCGGCGGTCGTAATACGTTCACCCGGGTTTGTTTCCAGTTCATGCGCTAATGCTTCCAGGATTTGTTGGCGGCGTGAAGATTTTTTTTGTTTTTCTGTCATAACTTTAACCTTTAATTAAAGTACCGACGCCTTCATCCGTCAGCAACTCTAGCAACACTGCGTGTTCAACACGACCATCGATAATCTGTGCCGTTTGTACACCTGATTTAACAGCATCAATCGCACAATCAATTTTGGGTAGCATGCCACCGTAGATTGTTTCATTATCAATAAGCTCCTGAACCTGGTTCGCTGTTAAGCCTGTTAATAATTTTTCATCCTTGTCCAAAACACCCGGCGTGTTTGTTAACAACATCAATTTTTCTGCATTTAAAGCAATCGCCATTTTTCCAGCAACAATGTCTGCATTAATGTTATAGGATTGCCCATCTTCACAAACACCAATGGGGGCAATCACAGGTATAAAGTCACCCTTCATTAACATGTGCACAATTGAAGCATCAATACTGTCAACTTCACCCACATGACCAATATCAATAATTTCAGAGGTTTTCATTTCTGGCGCATCATTTTCAAAACGCATTTTACGTGCAGTGATCAAACTACCATCTTTGCCGGTTAAGCCGACAGCATGTCCGCCCTGCTGATTAATTAAGTTAACAATATCTTTATTAACCTGACCGCCTAAAACCATTTCAACAATGTCCATGGTCTCAGAGTCAGTCACCCGCATGCCTTTTACAAACTTACTTTCCTTGCCAATTTGTTCCAGCATGTTACCAATTTGTGGTCCACCACCATGAACAACAACGGGGTTCATACCGACTAATTTCATTAACACGATATCGCGCGCAAAACCTTGCTTTAATGCCTCGTCCACCATCGCATTACCACCGTATTTAATAACAATGGTTTTTCCTTGAAAGCGCCGTATGTACGGTAATGCTTCTGTTAAAACATTAGCAATGTTTGCTGCTGAAGATATTTCTATGCTCATAATTTTTTTCTTTTTATTAAAAAGGTAATTGTATATTTTTATCTATGCTTGTTAACACTTCACGAAATTTTGCTTGTACATCATCCATGGCTTTTTCTGTTTTACCTTCAAAGCGTAAAACTAAACACGGGGTTGTGTTTGATGCACGCACCAGACCCCAACCTTCTGCGTAATCAACACGCAGTCCATCGATATCTGTAATTTTAGCATTAGCAAAGTCAGAGGCTTTTTCTTTAAGCTGTTCAATAAACTTAAAGTGTTCACCTTCTTGCATATTAATATTTAATTCTGGTGTATTCACCGAATCAGGCAAGTTAGAAAAAATAACCTGCGGCTTATCTTCTTGTGCTGCTAAAATTTCTAATAAACGTGCCGCTGAATATAAGGCATCATCAAAACCATACCATCTTTCTTTGAAGAAAATATGGCCACTCATTTCACCCGCAAGCAAAGCTTTAGTTTCTTTCATTTTCGCTTTAATTAAAGAATGACCGGTTTTCCACATTAATGGTTCACCGCCTGCGTCTTTAATCGCGATGTCCAGGTTGCTGCTGCATTTGATATCATAAATAATCTTACCGGTAGGATTTCGCGATAAAATATCTCTGGAAAACAACATCATTAAACGATCCGGCCAAATCACATTACCATCGCCGCTGATCACACCAATACGATCACCGTCACCATCAAAAGCCAAACCAAGATCGGCATTTTTCTTTTTAACTTCGGCTTTCAAATCTTCCAGGTTTTCCGGGCGACTTGGATCAGGATGATGATTTGGGAAGCTTCCATCAACTTCACAAAATAACAAAGTTGTATCGCACCCAAGTTTTTCAAATAACTGCGGCGCTACTGCACCCGCTACACCATTACCGCAATCAACGACAACTTTAAGTTTACGTTTCAATTTAATATCGCTGGCAATACGGCTAACATATTCTTCAATAATTTCTTTTTCTTCGTAGCTGCCTTGTGCTGACGTTAATTTATTTTCCACAATATGCTGGCGCAATAATTGAATCGTATCACCCGATAAGGTTTCACCACCCAAGACCATCTTGAGACCATTATAGTTTGGTGGGTTGTGGCTACCGGTTAACATCACACCTGTACCATTGGTCAGTTTCACCGCCGCATAATAAAGAGCCGGTGTCGGCGCCATACCCACATCAACGACCTTCATGCCGGACGCCATCAAACCTTCTATTAGTGACTTGGCTAAAGATGGACCAGATAAACGTCCATCTCGCGCAACAGCGATCGAATCCAGCCCACGATGACCTGCTTCAGTCCCAATTGCCTGACCAATTAACTTGATGTTTTCAATTGTTAAACTTTGTTCAACAATGCCGCGAATATCGTAAGCTTTAAAAATTTCTTCAGGTAAATTAATAGTATTCATTTTAGCTTTTACCTGTGTGACCAAAGCCACCTTCTGCTCGATCACTTGTCTCAAAGCTTTCAACAACATCAAACTTCGCTTGTACAACCGGCACAAAAACAAGTTGAGCCATACGTTCAGCGATATCCATAGTAAAAGGTGTTTGACCACGATTCCAAACAGAAACAAATAACTGGCCCTGATAATCAGAATCAATCAAGCCGGTTAAGTTTCCTAATACGATACCGTGCTTATGACCTAAACCTGAACGCGGCAAAATAACTGCCGCCATTGCAGGATCATCAATGTGTATTGCCATACCCGTTGGCACCAAATGTGTTTCACCGGGTTTTACTTCTAAAGGTTCATCAATACAGGCTCTTAAGTCTAGCCCTGCTGATCCAGTTGTTGCATATTCAGGTAAAGGAATTTCTTTTCCGATACGCGGATCAAGAATTTTAAGTTTAATATTATGCATACTGCTCACTTCTTCTATATTGTTAAATTTAATGGCTTTTTAATGAAACAACATTATTCATATTCGTATCATATAAAGAAAAACGTTCTGCGATCAGTTCTATTAACTGTCTCGCTAATTTTGTTTTACTCGCAATATCAAGTTTTTTCTCACCGCCCTGCCAGTAAATTGTTAATTCATTTGTGTCGCTATTAAATGTGCCGCCTGTTTTCGTCGCACTTGCACCAACTAAATTTGCTGCGATCATTTCAATATTTTTTTGCGCTAATTTTTTCCGCGCATAGTTTTCTAAGTCTTGAGTTTCAGCAGCAAAACCAATACAAAATGTTTTTGCATAATCTGCTTTTACCATTGAAAGAATATCTGTATTTTTTTCTAACTCGATGCTTAAACGATCATCTTTCTTTTTAATTTTTTCTTGTTCTACCATTACCGGACGATAATCTGCGACCGCTGCGCTGGCAATAAATATATCAACTTCTGAAATATGCTCTTTTACAGCCGCTTCCATTTCTGCTGCACTTTCAACATTAACGCGCGTAACTCGCTCGGGTATTTTTAAATTAACGGGTCCGCTAACTAAGATGACTTTCGCGCCCGCTTCAGCCGCCGCTTCGGCGATGGCATAACCCATTTTTCCTGAACTGTTATTACTTAAATAACGTACCGGATCGATAGCCTCACGTGTTGGCCCTGCGGTAATTAAAACGGTTTGCCCACTTAAACTACCCACTAAAAATAACTTACCCAGAGTAAGAATAATTTTTTCACTTTCAATCATACGGCCTTCACCGATATCTCCGCATGCTTGAGAGCCACTATCAGGTCCAATAAACAAAACACCGCGTTGCGATAACACTTTCACATTTTCTTGTGTCGCGTGATCCGCCCACATGTGTTTATTCATGGCCGGTGCAATAGCTAACGGCGCATCTGCCGCTAAACAAACCGCATGCAATAATTCAGCAGCACGGCCTTGCGCCAAACTAGCAATACTATTAGCCGATGCCGGCGCAATTAAAATCACATCTGCCCAACGCGCCAATTCAATATGCCCCATTGCAGCTTCGGCTTCCTTATCCAGTAAATTTTCATAAACAGGAAAACCCGACAGCGCCTGAAAAGTGAGCGGCGTAACAAAGGCTTTTGCTCCTTCGGTCATCACCACACGCACTTCCGCGCCGGCATCTTGCAAGCGGCGAACGAGCTCGGCAGCCTTATAGGCCGCAATGCTTCCTGTCACACCGAGTAAAACTCTTTTATTGGATAAATGTTGCATAACCGCTATTCTAACAGATAGTGAACATTCACACCGCACTCTATATGTGATTCACAAAAATACTTTGTTCTAGTTTTGACATGGAGGTCAAAATGCCTATTACCGACTGGCCAAAAACCGAACGCCCGCGTGAAAAACTACTCTCATGCGGTTCAAACACACTTTCTGATGCCGAACTTCTCGCCATTTTCCTGCGAACCGGGACAAAAGGTAAAACGGCGGTTGATTTAGCTCGCGATATTATTGCTTATTTCGGTGGGCTCAGGAATCTGCTCCTGGCGGATAAAAAAGCCTTTTGCCAGTTTTCAGGGCTTGGTGAGGCTAAGTTTGCCCAGTTACAAGCCGTTATTGAGCTTTCTCGTCGCCACTTAAAAGAAACCATGCAGCGCGGCGAATTTTTAAAAAATCCTCAATCAACACGAGACTATTTGAGTGCACGGCTCCGTGATCTGCCTTATGAAGTTTTTGCCTGCCTCTTTCTCGACAATCAGCACCGTGTTATCGAGTTTGAGATTCTTTTTCAGGGCACCATTAATGGCTCATCGGTACACCCAAGAGAAGTGGTGCGAAAAACCCTCAAACATAATGCAGCGGCGCTGATTTTGGCACACAACCACCCCTCTGGCATTGCCGAACCCAGCTCAGCCGACCGTCATATTACTAAACAATTAAGCCAGTCCCTGGCTTTAATTGATGTCAGGGTGTTAGATCATATTGTTGTGGGGGATGGCGAATGTGTGGCTTTTTCGGAAAGAGGATGGATTTAGCGAAGTGCTATAATGCCGCGAAGCCCAAGAGAAGAGAGCGAGAACGACGTCCATGAACTAACATAAGCCCATTTAATCCAATTAAGTGTTATGGGAGGTGTTTTTAACTCAATTTACTCTTGTATCTTGGCTGTGATCTACGTAAAATCCCCGCTCTTTATCGCCGAGGCTCTCTGTTAACTGCTCTCGGCCAAGCTGAATTTTGAATTTTTGGAGAAGTATCATGGCAAGAGTCTGTCAAGTCACTGGCAAGCGGCCAATGTCGGGAAACAACGTTTCTCATGCAAAAAACAGAACGCGTCGTCGTTTTTTACCAAACCTGCATTCGCACCGTTTTTGGGTAGAATCTGAGCAACGCTTTGTTCGTTTACGTTTAACCTCTAAAGGTATGCGTATTATTGACAAAAAAGGCATCGATTCAGTATTAGCTGACATGCGTTCACGTGGAGAGAAGGTATAAATCATGGCTAAGTCTGTATGTGAAAAAATCCGTTTAAACTCAAGTGCTGGCACAGGTCATTTCTACACGAC
>Ga0316207_10001621_pt1 | contig 26591 bp, 40 predicted proteins | sample 6weekpyrite_MG_FD_204943 | JGI IMG/M metagenome (GOLD analysis project Ga0316207, IMG submission 204943) | Microbial mat bacterial communities from mineral coupon in-situ incubated in ocean water Damariscotta River, Maine, United States -... | ecosystem: Environmental > Aquatic > Marine >... | reverse complement strand
GTAAAGTAATCAATAATTTCTTTTTGACCATCTAAACTTGCAACAATAATTGCCCAATTTAATGAAATCCCCTCGAAATTACATTTCTTAATTTCTTCCAAGTTACCTTCTTTGATCAAATCTCGAAATCTTTTCAGATTTGTATCCATTTTAATCTAGATTTTGTATCTAAAATAAAAAAAAAATAAATTCAATTTGTTCAAACTTTTTAAGTTTACTTCAATTTGATCTTAGTTGCTTCATTATTCAAGTCCTTAATAATTTCTGATCCAGTTGATCCAAACAAACATGGAAATACAGAATGAACTAATAGAACAATTGCTGCAAGCTGTGCTCTTAGTGCCAAAGACATTGATCTAACTAGATGTTGGTGGTACTTTTCCCCAGAAGATTCCGGATGATCAAAGAATACAAATTGCATTGAACTTGACATGAATTCCTTAACACCAGAAATGAAAAGCAAAAGCATATCGATTAGATTCTCCAATGTAAAACTAGACTTTTGAGAAGAATCTGTAGTTGGGGTTGGGGTTTGTGTCTCTGCTTGTGTTGACATCTTGATTATCAAAAAGACAATTCTATTTTTCAATTTAGACTTTACAATTAAAACGATTTACCAAAACGAATTACAAAATTATTAGTCGAATGACATAAAATGAGATTGCAACAAAGACAGCTTTGATTGCAGAAGAAATAAAATCAGAGTTTTCTGGAACAATAAAAGTTCTAAGAATACCAGGTAGAATCTTCGACAATACAATACCAAATGTCTGATGTTGAACTAGAAATGTAATAATAGCCAATGTTGTCAACTCTTTAATTAAATCTGGATTACTCTGTAAATTCTTGAATAAATTATATTTTGTTCTTTCTTGCATCTCTGAATTTGAGGGAGAACTGAATAATGCTGATTCATCAAATGTTACTTTTTTACTTTTTTGTTTTCTAGTTGGTAAAGAATCTAAAGAGGTAAAGTCGTCTTCCATAGATTTTTATTCAAAAATAAAATTTAAAATGAACGCACATAAAAAGTGTTAAATTGGTTAGTCTCTTTCAGAATCTGAATCAGATTCTTCTGGATCTGATCCTTCTTCCTCTTCATTTTGATTACTTGAGTCTTCAACCTCGGCTTGAGTCTCGGGTACTAATTGTTCTTTTGATTCCGAAACTTCCTTTTGTTCTTCCTCAACTCCACCTTCAACTTCAACTTCTGTTTCAAGGTCATCTAAAACAGAAATATCGTCATCGTCCTCGGTTTCACTTTCGTATTGATGTAACTGTAACTCAATAATATTCTTTAAACTAACCATATCTCCATTTAATTTAATAATAGCCTGTCTTTGTTTACCAAGCTCGAGTAGAATCTTGTAAATAATGACAGTCGCTAAAATACTCGCCAATACAAGTGGAATATTCAATAAAGCTAACATACTTTATTAAATAGTTAAATCAAGAAAAGTTTACGCACAAACAATTTAGTTTTTTCCATTTTCCATCATCCTTCCTTTTTTTTGTATACTCTTTACTTATTTTAATTAGTTCCCACTTTGAACTAACAAAACAAACTTTCTTTTCAATTATTGATTTACAAATTTGGTTTTCAAAATGGTTGTCTAGTGTTTTATCAATAATCTCATTATAATGTACAATCTCACCAAAAATATATTTATTATCCTCAAATAATGAATATCTTATTGATTCAATGTCTTTCATTATTATATTTGATTTGATAATGTTTGGTGCAAGATCTGTGTAAAAATACAAAATTTTTTTGTCATTGTCTTGTTTTATTTTAAACAGTGGTGAATATCTAGCCATTTTTATAGAATTATTATAAATATCAACAAGATGAATTACAAAATCACATTTTTCGCTTGAAAAAATTCCTTTAAATAATTTATTAAACTTAAAAAAATAATCTATCTCTTCTTTTAAAATAATTCTGTATAAATATAATTTTTTTAAATATCTCTTGCTCAATGAAATTATTTTAATATTGTCATCTTCATACACCATAACTTACAACTTACTTATTTATTTATATATTTTAACCAAGTTAGATTTACTTTACGCACAAAAAAATAAAATTTTATAAAAAACAAATTAATGGAAATAGAAGAAATAGAAGAAATGACTTCATTTGTCAATAAAGAATCTGAAGAACAATTTTGGAATAGAATGAAAAATAGACTAACAGCACTTTTAATAATCAGTTACTTATTATTCTCATTTGAAAAATGATAAATTCGTTCTAAACTCTTCGGGTTTAGAATATTTCCTTTCTCGAAAGGAAATCTAGATTTTAGATATGTTGTATCTAAAATATTTAGATTTTTTGGAATTTCTACTCTTCTATTTGTAATACTTATTATTACCTTTATCGCCCACAATTACAGCTTCATTTCAAGACTTTTTACTTCTTAACTGAGTCTAAAGGATTTCCTATGAAACTCTGTTGGTCCATGTGTTCTTAAAGCCGTGTAGTGTTCTTTTGTTCCATATGATTTATTAGAATCCCATTTGTAATTCGGATGAATTTTATGTAATTCAAGAATGTGATTATCTCTTTCCGTTTTTGCTAAAATACTTGCACATGCAATACTCTGATATATAGAATCACCTTTTTCAACAGTTTCAAATGGAATTCTTTCGGAACCAGGTGTATGGTAAAAGTAATTGCCATCAATAAGAACGTACTCTGGTTTAATAGACAAATTCTTAATTGCTCTGTTCATTGCAATAACTCTTGCATGAAGAATATTGTGTTCATCAATTTCAGAAACTGAAGCTCTTCCAAAAGAATAATCAATTGAGTATTCTTCGATGAAAGATCTGATTCTATTTCTTTGTTTCTCTGTTAATTTCTTCGAATCACCTCTTGATTTAATCAAATTATATTCATAATTATTCTCAATTGACCCTGGTTCTTCAAATTCCTCAAATTGTTCAAAGTAAGTAATGTCACTTGGCCAAATTACAGCTGAAACAATTACATCTCCTGCTAAACATCCAGCTCCAGACTCATCAATACCTGCTTCGATTCTTCCGAATTCTTTTGAAAGTAAAAGCTCTTTAACAGGAACTTTTGATGGAACTTTTTTTAACAAATTCATTCTTTGATTAAATTGAATTTATATTTAAAATCAATTAGACTAGAATTAATTAAGTATGGAGTCAGTTTCAAAAGACAGTTTAAAAATTCTTATTGAAGATACTCTTGGAGAACTCGAACTTCTAAGAGAGAATCTTGATATTCTTGATCAAGGACGTACTAATTCGTTTTACAAGAGTATCTCACAATTTTATCAAGACCTTGTTTCGAAAATTTATCAAGTCCGGAAAGAATCAAATAAAAATGCAGAAAAAGAAAAAGAAAAGTTTGGAGTTCCACTTGGGATTTCAAAAGGATTATGTAACTTTCTGGATCTTCCAATTGGAAGTAAAATGATTCGAATTGACGTCACCAAAAATATTGCTAAATACATCCGTGAGCACAATCTTTATGATTCTAAGAATAGTCTTCATTTCCATCCTGACTCAAAATTAGTCAAACTTCTTGGTGAACCTATTCCATTAAGAAAAGATAGTACTGAAAAAGGATACTCTTTCTTTAATCTTCAGAATTACCTAAAAGTTCACTTTAATCAAAATTGAAAATGTAAATGAGACAACAGTCTTTAAAAATGGGTATTCATTCAGCAATTTTTGGAGTAAAGGTTAGTGATAGCGAGAAACTTTTAATCAAGAGACTAAAAGTTTATTATTCAAAAGAAAAAGTTGAATATGTAAAATCATCAAGTGATATTAATTGGAAAGAATTTGATGAAGAAAGTTTCTTTATTCCAGAAATCAACGATGAGTTTGATTTTAATCTAAACAAACAATCTGATTTTAAAATCAAATCAGATGTTCGATTTACAGATGATTCAGATTATTATCACTTTATACATGATAATGAATTTTATTACAAAAATTATCCAAAGTTTAAATTCGTACAATATTGTTGTGACGGAAAATTTGCAATTCTAAGTATTAATGAAGACAGTTATCCATCAAAAAATTCGGACGAAGTAAGTATTTCAGAACTTAATGAATTTGTAAAGGTTGTTGAAAAATTGTATGAAAAAGGGTTACTTGATTCAAAGATTCTCACTCTAGAATTTAACTGTTGTTCTTAAGACTTGACAAACCCGGTAGACGTTCAGGTTTGCAGGCAAATAAAGTTTCTCCATTTGATAAATATTTCTGTACATCGATCTAAATTTTTCTTTTTTTTTTCTAAAAATGATTATGGATACTCAAACTGTTTTCAAAGTAGCTTTAATTATATTTATACTTCATCTTATTCTCCAAAGTTTTAATTCTTCTGCGGCTCTTCCTGAAGAATTCGGTGGATTAACTCTCAATGACACTAATGAAATCCAAAGGTCCCAAACCAAACTCGAAATGAATATCGACAACCAAGCCGATGAAGATTTCATCAATGATCTTATCAATTCTGGTGTTGAGACTGGTCTTGTTGATCAAGTTAAATTTGAAGTTGCTCCTGCTCCTTCTGGCGCTCCTTCTTTTGACGATCTTCAGTTTAACAAAGTTCAGAATGCACCAGCAGCCTATCCAAATGGACTTGAAAATACTGTAAGTGGAGGAAAGTACCCAATTTCAAATTATGATCTTTCAAAACCATCAAAGGAATGTAAAGTAAATAAATTGGTCTACCAACAACATTCTGAATCTGATCTTAACTTGGCTGATGTTATTAACAACCAAATCAATTCACAGAACGATCTTTCAGGTGTTCAACCAGACAATAGCGTTGGTGACAATTATGTCTCTGCACAATTTGGCAATACCAGTATTACTCCATTTAGTAGAAGCCATGGAATGTCGACAACTGAATTCTATGCCAAAAATAAAGTTTCCCATTTTGACTCAATCCCAACGAGCCTTGCGAAATCCCAAAGTACATCAGCTCTTAGTGGATCTTTCACTAAGAACTCAATGTCAAATAAAAAAATGGATCTCGGTCTGGCTTCCATAAGAAATCCGAAAGGATCACCAGTTCAAGTTGATTCTAAAATTTACAATTCGAATCCAAACTATTCCTGTGGTGGAGTCACCGGAGATCTAATGGCAGCAAATGCCCAAGATAACTTTGCTTCTTTAATCTAAAAAGAGTTAATATAGATATTATTATCTATACAGATTTGTTCTGCAAGATTATTTAAATCACGAATAAATTTATTTAATTTTGTAATATTTTTAACTGTAAATTTTCTATTGTTTTTGATATAATATGTATTAAAATCTGTATAAACTGTAACATAATTATTTAATAAACCAATCGGTGGTTTGTAATGAGAATTTCTTTTTTCACTATCAGTTACGCATTTATTTAAAATACTCCATTGTACTTTAACATCTCTATTGACATTTAATAAACGTTGATGTTGTTGTTCAATATGTTTATTAACATTATATTGAAAATTCTTATGTTTTGTTAAGTGTTTTCTTGATGTTGCCATTAATAATACATATTAAAAATGTTTTTTGATATATTCTTTAAATTGTGGAACTTTCATTAGTACTCTCATCATTTCATCGTGTCCCAATACAAATTGTATCTTTTCTTCAATGTAAGAAGTATTTCCTTTTACCGTTTTATAAGCAGAAGTAATGTATCCTTTGTTTACAAAACCTTTTAGTTTCTTTAATGGAATAGAATAGAACACTTGGATCTCTTCATTTTCTTTTGGTATCCCAGTTGTTATCCCTGCGAATACAGATCTGAATGTATGTTTTCTCGGATCATTGTCTGCGAAATCTATCATTGCAATTGGCGTAAGATCTTTAACCAAAGTAATCCCAGTTTCTTCTCTTAATTCTTTTTTTGATGCTTCGAACAAGTTTAAGTCTCCTTTTGGGTCAGCACCTTTTGCAACAAGAGAATCTGGACGATATCCCATTCTTTCGTAGTGACCTCCCGGAATAAATGTAAGTCCTGAAATCAATCTTCCGTTCCATTCCTTTGTCCACATTCCAGCCAAGACACAAATTTCTCCATTGACTTTATGAAATAGGATGATGTCAGTTGTAATGTCAGGTGTTCTTTGGAAATCATCGATTTTACCAGATTTCCATCTAGTCGACATTCCATTCAAAACTTCTGTGTCCTTTGGATTCTTTCTTGTAACGTAAGAAATAGAATTCACATTAAAAGCTTTTCCCATTCTATACATAAAAACACTTTGAAATAAAAATCCAAATTTCATTCGCAATACCCCCCAAGTTTTTTCTTTTAACTTAGTTAAAAGAAAAACCCTTATTTTTATCTTTTAACTTAGTTAAAAGATAAATCTGAAATTTAGTTTACGATTTAAAAGTCTAAAAAATATCATCTTAACAATTATGTATAGACTAGGAACTCACATTTCACTTTCTTCTTTATTGAAATCAAACTTTCCTTCAAATTGTAACTACATCCAGGTATTCACAAAAAGTCCAAGAAGTATTTCTGCTGTTTCAAAACTTGACAACAATGTTTTGAATTCTATTAAACAAGTTCTTGGTAATCTTGATATTGAAATTGTGATTCATGCACCTTACACTCTCAACTTTTGTAAATCCAAAGAATGTCAAAGACTTAGTTTGATTGAAGATCTAAAGATTGTCTCAAAGGTAACCAAATTAGGTTCTGGAAGTGGTGTCGTTGTTCATCTTGGAAAAAATGTTGAAAAAAAATCAAAAGAAGAAGCAATTCGAATCTTTGTTTCTGAAATATCTAGAGTTGTAAATGAAACAAAAGATTTGAACTCAAAGATACTTATTGAAACTAGTTGTGGACAAGGAACCGAAATTTGTTTTGATCTTAAAGATCTTGGAATCTTGTATAATTCATTCGAAGAAAATGTTAAAGAAAGAATTGGGTTTTGTATAGACACTGCTCATATATTCGCAGCTGGTTACAATATTTCTAGTGAATCAGGAATCAAGGATTTCATATCCGAGTTTGACAACCTAATTGGTTTGTCCAAATGGAACTTACTTCACTTGAACGATTCAAAAAAAAAGTTGAACTCAAGAGTTGATAGGCACGAAGAAGTTGGAAAAGGAGAAATCTACAAAGAAACAAAAGAAGGACTCTCCTTTTTGATTTCAAAAGTCGAAGAATTAGGTGTTCCAGTAATTCTTGAAGAAGGACCAGAAGCAATTGATCTTGTTAAATCTTTTTACACACCAATCTAAACAAAAAAAAAGCCTTCAACTGGCTTTAAATTCGTTTTTTGATTAGTTAATTCCTTCTCTTGTGATGATGTCAAGGAAATCAAAGACAATCATATCTGTTGTGTCGTAATCGTCGTCAAGACCATGGACAATAAGGATCTGGTTTGTGATCTCATTTGCGTTTTGGACTGTGATGAATTCGGAACCATTGGGATAGTCTTCTGAGAATGGATGTGAACCAATCTTGTTGTAGATAGAACACAATTTTCCAAGACCCTTGAGAAGATCATCAAAAGTTGCTTTTGAGTCATTCATTTCAAACTTTGCAAGTGCGTTGAAATCTGGTTCTCTTCCTTCCGTTCTTGCAGAATGAACTGAAAGTTCGTTCTTGACAATAGCTTCTGAAATCTTAAGAGACATTTTAGACTTGGTAGTTGTTTGATTTGATTTGATTTGATTTGTTGTAATTTTTTACACTTTTAGAGAATTTATTTCAATTAACCTCTTTGTTTCAAACTGTAAATAAAAAATACAAGGGGCTAGACTTAAACGCAAGCTGTTTTTCGCTAAGTTTACCTTGCTTTATTCTTAGACTGTAACTGTTTGTTCTTTTTGTTCCCTTTTCCGTCTAACCGCTTCATTAACAAGCTGGTTAGTTTTGTAATCATCATAGAGTTCACTCAAGTAGTAATAGAGTAAACCAATTGTTAAAACCAAACATATTAAACCTGAAATAACAAGGAATATCCAGAAAGTTATATTCGTATGAGTATCACCAATATAATATGGAATTTCCAATGGAGTAACGAATGCTTTACTTCTATCAGTGAAGATAGAGATCGGTCTCTTGGCACACATTGTAACATTAGTTAAGTATTCATTGTTAATGTCTAAACAATCTTCAGATGTCCAACATGGGATTTTTGTCTCAAATGTTTTGTTTGTTTCTGTTTCTAAAATATTAGCAGTAATAATCAAAAGCCCATTGGGTTCTAGCTCAATGTTTGAAAGCTCACAGTCGAAAACTTCGATTGGGTTGTTATAGTAATTGTGAAGTTCAACCATGGATAGTAAAAAGACCACAAATAAAATAGCTGAAGAGAGAATTGTACAAAGAGTGGAACCAATGCAACCTGATGTTGTTCTCATATCCTGTTTTCTTGTTGTTGTGGTATATTGAAGAATCACACATAAATTTCAATTTGACCTAAAAAAACGCAAACCTCAAGGTTTTGCGTTTAGAATGTTGTTTATTTTAAAGGGCAGTGTCTCTTTGTGTGTCCTGTTTCTCTACAAACAGAACACTTTCTCTTTTGTTTGTTTTCTTCTTTGGGTGTTGGTTCAATTGTTGGTTCAGGTGCTGGTTTAGGTGTATCTGTAAGGGGTGTGCAAGGTTCAGAGAAAACCCAACAGTCGAGAATCTCTTGTTTCTCTTCATTCTCAAGGATATAAAAATCTTGTCTATGAACTTTCTTGCAATCTTTACACCTAATAGTTCTAGATTCGTGATGCAACTGACAAACATTCGGATTGAAAACCTTAAGCTTCTTTGTCTTTGATCTAGAAGTTAGGTATGTCTTCAGTTTTTCAGAAAGTTGTTGTTTCTTTTTTGGTTCCGGTTTGGACTTTGACTCTGAATCAGGTTTGGGATTAGAAGTAGGATTGTGTTTAAGGTAACACTCTTTGTTTCTAGCATTGTGACCAGGATTACCACATCTTCCACAGACGGTTTCTTTACGTGAAGTCTTTGTTTGAGTCATCTAAAGTTTGTTAACTTAGGTTTTGTTGGTGTGTGAAATACTACTACTAAAACTTTATTTCAATTTACACCTTGTTTTAGGGGTAAATTGAAACTTATTCCTTAACTGTTTCGAAATGTACACAACAAACAAAGAACCAAACCAACGAAATGCCAGTTTACAACTTTACCTCTACAGGATTTATCTCCACTTTGTACACTTCAATCGCAAACAACTTTCTTAGAACAATGGAAAGAAACGGCGAGAAAGTGTTTGGAGTTTATGGTGATTTCACCAAGACACCGAATTCTTCACCAAGGAATGAAATCAGACTGTTCTGTAACCATAGACCTTTTGGTGAAATCGAGAAGGTCATCAAATCTTCTTTCAGAACTCTTAGAACAAGAGTCATCGAGACAATTGACCTTGGGGGTGATAGATTCCTCTTTAGAACCAAGGTCTTCCCCACTAGAAGAAAACTGGTTTTGAATATCATTGTCAAGTTCACAGACAGCCATCCACCATTTAGATACATCACACAAGGTAATGTTCTTGTATTTCCTTCTCCTCCAATTCAACCAACCAAGACTTTCCCTTACTATCCGAGAATATTAGATACAAAGCCACTTGTTTGGGATAGACTCATGTGGAACTATCCAGTTGTAAATGTTTAAGAAACAAATAAATAGCCCAGAAGCCCTGGGCATTTTTTAATTACGTTCTCGAGGTATCGATTTGTGAGGGAAAGAAAAAATCGTTTTCCTTGAAATTGATAAATATCTCAATTACCAGAAAGTTACACAATGGCAGAAATTTCCTTTCTTGGAACATTTAAATTTGCTGAATTATATGCATCGCATCTAGCTAATTACGGTGAGGACAAAAATTGTCACTACAGAATTGAATACAACGTTGGAAATAGATGGGTTCAATCAATGTTGTATTAAGAGTAAAATAAATAGCGAGAATCCCTCGCGTTTTTTTTTTGTTTTTTACAAGTCAATAAAGTCTTTTGACACAATGTTGTGTTCATTGACATACATCACAATCTTAGTTTCTATTTCAAAGTGTAGAGTTGGTTTAGGTTCAATCCACCAAGGTTTTTTTACTTTAGTCTTAACAGATTCAATCGAGATTATAGATTCAGAACGATATACAGTGGATCCAATTTTAATGAATTTTTTGGGGAATAATGGATTTGTATTAAGAATTACAGATCCGATTTTAACAAACTGATTCATTAAAAAATTTTAGAAAAATGAATAAACAAAATTACGAAATTGTTTAAAGAGATTGTGCTTTAAGAAGACTACTCTTTAGAACACCAGCTTTTCCAACTTTGTTAAGTCTCGACATTCTATTTAATTTGTAACTTTCAGTGAAGCCTTCGATTTCTTCAGAAGGTTCCATTAGTACTTGTCCGTGATTTTCTGGTTTGAGGAAACCTTTATCTAAACTTTTTGAAATAGTGTATTTTCCAGAGTTAATTGCTGGGTGAAGATCTGAACTGGTTACTTCTCCTGAGAATTTACCTTTTGATTCATTGTATCTGTACATTTCGTTTTCAACTGCCTTATCATTCAACTTGGTAAGAAGGTTGTTTCTAAAGTTACCTTGGAGGTGAGTTGCATCAGCGGCCTTGTAATCAGAATTGGTAGCACCATTCAATGAAGTTTCGAATAATGCGGAATTTCCATTTCCATTTCCATTTCCGTTGAATCCTTCTTTTCCAGAGACAACACCGGCACCACCAAGTCCTCCAACAAGTTGAGTACCGATTCCAAATCCTGCTCCGTGTCTTGCACCGATACTGATAGAGGGAGCATAAGTGTCAAGGATAAGGAAAACGACAGAAGCTGTAAGAGCTAGACTAAGAACTTCTTGTCCAGACATTTTGGATTTAGGAAGGATGCTAACGGCGAGGGCAACTGATCCTCCAAGAATAAAATATTTCATTAAGATTTGTACAAAGTCCACAGAATAAGAATTTGGGTCTTGATTATCCATTAATCATATTTAGAAAATTTTTATTAAAAAGAATATAAATTGAAGTAATTGAATTGGGTAAATTACAAGTCAACAACCCAAGAATGTATAGAGTTGTCAGAATTATTATTCGTGGGCCTGGGTTTTCAGCCCCGTCAATATAAAAACAAGGGATTTAAACTTCATTGTTCTGATGAATATAGTTGTGTTATTTCCTGTCCAGAACTAAGTTTCAAACGGTTTGTATATTCAAATGGTTACACATATGAAAGAATAATGATGAAAAGCTGTGCTAAAACATTTGAACATGCTGAGAAGTTTGTTTTTGAGACTAATGAAAAAAACTCTTATTTTATTATCGAACGCAAAGTTGGATCTAGGTGGATCAAAGTAATGTCGAACTAAAAAACTATTTAAAACTTTAATCTTTTTTGAAAAGATTAAATCGAGAACTTAAAATCTGGATTTTAAGTTAATTTGTTTATATCAACAACTAATTCTTTGATATCAACAAGAAGATAAAAGAACCAGATATATCAAGACATTCGCAGTCTTTAAAGTCCGATGTATAGAAATCTTCTCTGCACACTGTTCTCTCATGAACATGTCCATCTGCAAATCTGTTATATCTAGCATCTTCCTTCTCAACAAAGTCTTCGTCGGGTTTGTAGATTTTGACTCTGATTACTCTAAACATCTTAATTAAATTTGTGCTTAAATTAAGTCTTAAACAATAATAGTCAATTTTAACCTCACTGAGTACATAAAAAACAATAACAACTTAGGACAGTTGTTATTGCTGTTTAAGGTTTTTAGATTGGGGACAAACAGATTGGCTCTGAGCCAATACTACCAAGGCTTGGGACATTGAAAGTTTCCGTAATTTCAGAGGTAGAGGTAGTATTGTTTGACAAAGTATCGTCAATGAGAAGCACTGTTGTCAGTATATGATACCTTAACGGGTCCTTCTTGTACCAGTGTAAAGAACTTCACCTTGAACATATCTGGCATAACAAGATCGGTTAAAATCTTTCGTGCTCTTCCTCTACAGTAGCTTGCATAAGTAATAACTTGGTTGTCATTGGAAACAAGAATAGTAAGGTACACCATAATTAGTTAAGTTGTGTAATTAAAGAAGTACTAAAAGATGTAATTCAATTTAAAAAACAGCTAGCTAGCAAAATAAAAAAAGTCCATTGGACTTTTTAATGGGTCTTAAAACTGAGTATCAATGTATTCATCAACAAAATCTTCAAAGGAAGGGTCGTTATCAGAAGTACTATCAGGGAAATACAGTTCAACAAATGACTCCCCTTCTTCATATTCCTTAAGTCTCCTTAATGCTTTTCTCCAATTCTTTACATTGACGATCTTGGGACTTTGAGGTTCAAAACAAATGCATTGGTCGAACTCTTTGTTGCAACAATCCATTCTGGAACAATCAGGTTCAATGCAAACACACTCGTCAAAAACCTGCTTACAACAGTCCATTTTGGACTCTTTCTCTTCTGGCAATGGTAAAATACCATTTTCAAAAATAGTTTTGGAACCAAAGATGGATTTGTATGAAGGTGGTTGAGAAACGTTCATTTTATGTTTAATGTGTACAAAAGTTAGGTATTAAAAGACTTTTTTCATTTTTGTTGTTTCGAGAAGCGGCGGAACTAAAAAATGCCCAGGGCTTCTGGGCTATTTATTTGTTTCTTTAGAGACTGATCCCTGAAATCTCTCTTAACATTAATCTTTTTATACTCTTATATGATACTTTAGATGATATTTTACTAAGATTACATCTAAGATATATCCCTGACTGACACCCAATTGTGTATTCACACAACTTACAATCATTTATATCAACAATCATGTCTTTAAAACAAGAAACATCCACAGAATCTTTAACTTTTATTTTTAGAGAAACTTGTTCAGAATTGTATTTTTTAATTGGCGAGAAACACCTCATACCTTGTAAATATTCTAAATTTTCCAAGTGATTCTGAATCTCCTTATATTCATTTGAATTCTTTATCATAATATCCATGGATTTTTATTAACATTGGATTGAGAATATCATAAGAAATTTTACAAACATGTCCAAAGTCTTCTGGTATTTTAACTTCTGGATGAACAACTTTAAATTCTGAAATATTCAAAAACTCAATGTAATCTTCATCAAAATTTTTATTAATTTCACTTGATTTAAATTGTATTATACTTGAAAATGGTGATCTGTATGCTAGATTTGTTGATTCAAGAATCTCATAACACTCTGAAATATTATTTCTTTCGTAATCATCAAGTGAATATGATGACTCAAGATTTCTTTTTAAATTGTTGACAAACTTAATTTTATCTTTATCATCATTAATATAATCCAAAAAAAGTAAAAGTCTTTCTGGTTCTTTAATTTTGTCGTAATCTATGGATGGATCTATTTTATACCCATTCTTTAAAAACAACTTTACAATTCTTAAGTCTTCTACATATTCAATACAAAGATGGTTTGGGTTATAACCCATTTCTAAAAACGTTTCGATTTGTTTGTAATTAGAAATCTTGATAATATCCGATGAAACTAAAGACAAATCAAACAACTTTAACCTTTCAACTTCTCCAGATTTAACAAATTTAATAAGCTCGGTTTTATCTTTTGAAAACATTAAATAAGCTAAAATTCTATTTTAAACAAAATTTATTAAAAAAATGCGAACGCAGTGAGCATTTTACGCACAGCGTTCGATTCTAAAATTTAATCAACTCCCAAGAGTTCTTAAAAGATTTATAAACATTTTGAATCCCCACAATTCTTACATTTCAAACATCCTTCCATAAATACAACTCCATCTGGATCTCCGCATGCTTTACATTCCGTCTCTTTCCATTCATTTACATACATTGAAAGTGTTCTCGCAATTGCTTTACTAAATGAAAGTACACTTCCATGAGATTTAACTAATTGTCTGTAAATTTCTGAAATGTCAGTTCCATTCTTCAAGTTACACGAAATCATTCTTGTCAATGCTTCATGTTCAGGTCTTTCGAAATATCTTTGAATATCTGAAATCACAACATAATCTGTTACCAAATTGTACTTGGCTTGTTCACCTGGTTCCGCTTCAACCTTTTCTAATTTACCTTTAGTCAAATTCTGAGTAAAGGAAATTCCTGTTTGTTTCAATGCAAAGATCTCTAATGGAAGATCATTCAAAATACCAACAAGTACCATCCATTCTTCGTTGTCCGCTCTAAAGATATGAATGTCACAATCAACAGAATCTGGTCTCTTTGTATGTTTGTTCTTTGATTTCTCCTTTGTTCCAGAATCCACTGCAGCAAGAACAGAAGTCATTGTACCTGCTCTGTAACTTGTAATTCCTTTGATTGTCCCCGTTTCGTGTGTGAGATCGTAAATTTTCTTGAAATCTTCATATGGATAATCTGACGGAACGTTGACGGTTTTCGAGAGAGCTGAACATATGTACCGAGAAAATACTTTCATCACATCGATATGTTCCTTAACTGAAAGACTCGTTGTTGTTCGTACGTAATCAGCCTGGAGATTCCATTCACCTCTTTCTTTGAGAACTCTTACAGCATAATCCTGTACAAGAGTTTCACGAAGTAGTCCTCTGTTTTGATCCAATTTCCAAGTGAAGCCACCAAATTCGGTTTTAAGAAGATTTGTATCTCCTTCTTGAATCCATTTCCAAGTTTGATCTGAGGTTTCAAGTTTGAATTTTTGGCTTGCATAGTCAATGTTCTTTGGAAGTTTGAGTCCTTCTGGTGGATAAGGGAAAATACTTGTTCTAATGTATTCTGTCATAAAGATTGGTTCTAGTCCACCACTAACATTATTCGCATAAACAGAACTGTTTCCTGTTGGTTGAATTGAAGTGAGATGAGAATTACGAATACCATGTTTAGCAATAAGTTGTTGAGTTTCTCTTGTAAGAGCAGATTTAACAAATTTAGAGTTAAGATACTTCTCTTTGTCAAACAACTCAAAGGGTCCTTTCTCTTTTGCTAATTCAACAGAAGACCTATATGCAAGATTTGTCAAGAAACTCATAAGTTCTTCTGTTACCTTGATACTTCTTTGTGATCCATATGGAATCTTCTTGAGAAGCAATGCAGATGCATAACCAAGTACACCAAGTCCAATTCTACGTTTATTCTTCATGTTTTGTTTTTGTTGTTCAAGTGGAACGTAAGAAAGGTCATTAACATTGTCAAGGAATCTTACGGCGACAGGTACAACCTTTTCTAATTTTTCAAAGTCCCATACTTTATTTGGATCTGAACTTACAAATTGTGTCAAATTCAGACTTCCAAGAAGACACACTCCTCCTGGTGGTAACACTTGCTCACCGCAAGGATTAGTGGCATTAATATGCTCACAGTAATACAGGTTATTCATTTCATTCATTGTATCAATGAAAAGTACACCTGGTTCATTTCGATTATAAGTAGAATCAGTAATGAGGTCCCAGAGTTCATTTGCATCTTCAAAAGTATGGTAGATTTCAACTGGAAGACCACGAGATCTCCAATCTTTGATATCTCCTTTCCAATACTTTTTGTATTCTTCTCTTGCCTTGTTGTAATCTGGGTAAACAAGTTCCCACTTGCTTCGATTCTTAACTGCTTCCATGAACGCATCTGAAATCAATACTGACATATTGAATTTTGTCAACTTTCCTGGAGTTTGTTTAATTGTAATAAACTCTGAAATATCTGGATGCCAATCTGAAAGTGTAACCATCTGAGCTCCTTTACGAATCTTTTGTTTGGATTTCTTATTCTTGTTCTCTTTTCCACTACCTTCTGTAATTACACTTGATTGTGTATCCCACATTTCAAGCATTTTAACTGCTCCTGGTGAACTATTACCAATTCCATAAATAAACGCACCTCGAGGTCTCATGAAATTTGCACAAATTCCATATCCACCCTCAGATTTAAGAATCATTGCCTGTCTTGCGAGTTCCCTCAGGATTCCTTCCATTGAATCAACGTCTTCTTCATTTTCCTCTGCCCCCGACACAAAACAATTAACGAACGAGGTTCCTTTTAAACCGGTTCCTGCATTGGAGGTAATTCTACCACCTGGGACAAATTTAAAATCTGTGAGAATTTCTCTAAATTCCTTCTCCCATTTCACTGGATCCTTCTCCACACTCGCCAAAGACTTTGCTACACGATCGTGAGTATCATCGATGGTTTCGCGTTTACCTTCGGGTGTAAGGTAAGAATACGTCTGCTCAAAAACTTCCTTGGAGAATTGATCGGTGAAAACAGTGCGGGCCATTTTTAATGAGTAATTCGGGGAAAAGTTATTTCAATTTTTACGAACGAAAAAAAGATTTATTTTTATTTCTAAAAGTAATGAAACTTGAAGACTATATAGATCCTATTTACTTTCTTTTAGCATTTACATTTGGTCTTTTTATTGTATTAAGCCTTGAGCCACAAAAGAATGTAATAGTGAAGTATCCAACCCAATTTAATTTGGATGACGTTTACAAAGACGAGTCAGGGACATGTTGGAAATATAAATCTGAAGAAACGGAATGCGATGGAACAGAAATAGAAACACCATTAAACCAAAAAGCAATTTTTAAATAAAATCTTTGATTTATTAGAAATGGTTCGAACTAAAATGCCAAGACTAACTTCTCCAAAAAGAAAAAAGAAATCAACCAGAGCAAAGAAAAAATCTGTTTCTCCAGTTTTACAAAGATTAGCTAGATATACTTTTACTCATAAGTTGTATATTCCAGCTGCTTATAAATTTCCTTCACCACCAAAGTCAACACCTCCACCACTTCCACCAAAAAGAAGAAGGAGTCCTCATAAAAAAACTTCTTCAACTCCAAGAAAAAGGAGAAGAAGTCCAAACAAAAGCCACAAATTTAAAAAAAGGAATTAAGCTGGGCTGAAAAAAAATAAAATCTACAATTAATTCACATATGTATCATTCAAATTAGTCTTAGAAAGTTGGTAGTCAAATAGATAACAGTCTTGACTATCAAGTGTATCCTTCATTACAAATGTTGCCATTTCAATAAGTTCTGAAAGACTTTCTGGTTCGTATTCTTGATCAGTTTCCTCCATTTTAATTTCACCATTTGGTCTATACCAATGACAGTATGGTTCGTCTCTTAATGTTGAAATGAAAATCTGAAAGAAATCTGGATTATTCTTGTAAATGAAACACACAAGATCAAAAACAGCTGAATAAAGAGACTTTGTTTGTTTTACAAATACTCCAGTAATACGATAGTGATTGAATACAAAAATTTCTTCGGTTTCAATTCCTTTCTCTTTCTCTTCGACATAATTTCTGTAGTATTCAAGGATCTCTTTAGAAACCTTATCTGTTTCTTCGGAATCACCATCCCAAAATTTGTCTGAAAAGTCAAGCTTCATCTTTTCTTTTTGTTATTTTTGTTCAAATTGTAACATTTCAATTTCAACAAACTTAACTTTTTTAATCGAAGATTAAAAAGTTTCAAGCGCAGCGCTCGAGCTTTACTCGGCTTTTTGCCAGCAACCAAAGAATTTGGTTGTATTGTAATTTCCAACTTGTTGGAAATTGTGACTTTTCTTAAAAGTCTAATTGAGTTTAGTTTAAAGATTTATCACAAAGTAAAGTTAGTCTAAATGTCAATCCTTGATTTACCAAATGAAATCTTTCTAAGTATTTACTCTTATCTTTCTATTAGTGATATCAGAACTTGTGATTCAGTACTTAAAGTACTTGATTTCAGTGATGAAGAATACATTCAATTAGTCTATGATCCATTTCGACCAAATGCAAATAAGAAATGTAAATCATTCATTTCAAAAAAAGTAGATATGTTTCCCAATTTCTACAAAGAAATTAACAAGATTATTAAAAAAGAGGAAAGTCAAGTTCTAACAATAAGTATTCAAGGTTCTAATGACTACTATTTACCACCAAAGAATTACATTGAATTTATTAATTGTCCTACTTGTAAAAGTATCATAACATATAAAAGTATACCATCAATTAGAGTTGATAATCCTTTACCAAAAAGTTATATTTTACCAAACGGAATGTATTGTATTGAACTTGGATCGATGACTTTCTCTTGTGGTTCGACTGAAGTTGAAGAAAAATGTCCTTTCGGTCACTCTTATACTAGAATGAAAGAACAAAACGAAATGTATATGTCACTTGGTAGTTATTACAATCTACCAAGGAACAGAAATGAAAGAATTACCAATAGATTACTTAGAAATTAAACAAAATTTTATTTTTTATTCAAGATTTTCATAATTGTTAAATCTTAGATTTGAAATCTTACAAGCCCCAGAAATGTAAAGTATAATACTTGCTGCAATACATCCTATTGTTCCAAACCATACAAAAATAGAAATGGTTACTCCAACTGGTCCAACTGTTGGCTCTTTGTATCCACATGACTCTCCACTAAAAGTTTCAAGACACTCACAAGTTCCAGTTGAACTACAAGTTCCTCCATTTTGACATTCTGGTTCGCAATAAACAGCAATTTCACATTCATTTCCGATGTAATGAACTGAATTTGAGATGTAACATTCACAAACTCCAGATTCATTGCAAACAGAATTTTCTCCTTCACAAACTGGATCACATTGAATAAAGTTTTCACAAGAATCACCATAGTAATAGAATTCCTTTGTCGGGTCACAAACACAGATCTCATTCATACACTTTCCATAATTTCTACAACTCGGTAAACATTTCCATGAGCATGTCGATTTCCTTGGAACAGTTTCTCCACATTCAAGAAGAGCATAATCAACTGTTTTCTTATCCAGTTCTGTCATTCCGAGATACATCCCGACTTGGTTGCCACGTGCATCAATAGTCTTTCCGCCATTTTTTGAGTAGGCGTATTCAGGATAATGCATCAATGAACCGTAGTCATAATCTGAATACGGACTTGGTGGTGTTTCGCTTGGTGTACGGATTTTAAAGTTCCATTCTCTATTCGTTTGGACATTTTCCCAATTGACTGTGACGTATTGGTCTCTGTCTTCTCTTGCCTGTTCATGAAATATCCCAACTGCATGCATTAACTCATGAACAATTCCATTTGTTCCACATCCTTTAATGTTAACTGCTTGGGCTGAACTTTGTTTTCCAATACTACTTGAACAACTGTTGCCGTCTCGGATTAAAACATAATTTTCGGGTAATGTTCTGTTGTAGAAATCTGCGTATCCAGAATTTGTGTATTCGTTTATTCTGTCAACAGCAGTTAAAATTTGTTCGCGACGATACTCAGTTGAAGAATCAATAACAAATGGAATACAATCGCTTCCCCATTTAGTGTCACATTCAGAACTAAAAACTCCAGCAAGTGCTAATGGAACTAAATTTACAGCAAACAAAAATAGCGTAAAATTCATTTAATTTATTGTTTATTAATTTTAAGTTAAAGAGCGAAGAGCGCTCTTTGGATCTCCGAGAGCAGCGAGGACAAGCGCTGCTTGTAACCCTAAAAGTTATTAGGATCACTAGGTTTAATCTTTCTCCAAAAGATTAAATGAATTTTATTCTCAATGTAAAGATTTAGATATGTCTGATCTAACAAAAGACTCTTCTTGTGTTTTCGTTGGTAAAAGAAGAAAAAAAAAGACTGATTATTTATATGAACTGGAAGAAACACCAAAAATTGTAAATAAAGAAATTGTAAGGTTTTATAAATACCCCCAATTTCATATTCAAAAATTTATTGTTGTCCATTCAAGAAGAGAACTTCGAATAATAAATTTCCTTCCGAAGTCTTACACAATACAACTATTTTCTTCTTGTAACTATAAAGAATTACTTGAAGAAGCTCTTAAATTAAACAGAGTTTAGACTTAACGCACGCTTTTAAGCTAAGTTTAGTGTTTATATTTTAACTTTTAAGAGCGGTGAGCGCTCTTATGGATCTCCGAGGGCAGCGAGGACAAGCGCTGCTTGTAACCCTAACTATTATTAGGGCCACTAGGTTAATCTTTCAGAGAAAGATTAACTTCCGTAACCATAAGAAACTTTAAATCTAATTGTCGAATCGTCTGAACTCTTTTCTTCGACAATTTCACCAAATAATTCATACCAGTAATCATATTTAGAACCTTTTAGTCTATAACAACCTTCAACAACGTCTCTTAATGTAATTCCATTTTCGTTTGATGTTTCCCAGATGAAATCTTCTTCTGTAAATCCAGCATCCCCACAACCACCACCTCTGGTGTCATCGTTTCCAGTATCAGTGCTATAGATATAAAGATTCTTTGTATTCTTGTCTCTGACCAAAGAATCCCAATTGTATTTTTCAATAATTTCTTCGTCTTCTTTATTTTCAAGGATGTCACGAATCGCATTGTAATCAATATTTTCATCAAAGATAAGTTCTAATTTAACAGGATGTAATTTTACATCTTTAATTAAAGTTTCACAAAATACATTGAGTAAGTCACTTTCCATTTTTAACTTAATCTATTAAGATAAAAAGAGTAAAAAAAATCAATTTACAAAAGACTTAGAGATACTTATCCCAAAGTCTTTCTTCTCTTGCGTAGTATAGATTTGGAGTTACTAAACTTGTTGGAACCCATCCGTATGGACCACCTTTTACTTTAGAAACATTTCCGTATGTCTCATTACTTTTTCTATAAACACTTCCTCTCAGCATTTTAGCAAAAAATACCATAATCAAAACAAATAAAACAGGACCTAAAATCATTAACAATGAATTAATATATTTACCCATTAATTTGTATTAGAAAAAAATAAAATTTTCTTTGAAATTTAATCTGAATTATCTGATTCGACTTCTTCAACTTCGTTTTCTGAATCAGACTCACAACTTGAATCTACTTCTTCGTTATCTATTTCTTCTGAGAAATCATCAACTTCATCTTCAACTCCGTTTTCGTTTTCTTCTATTTCGTCTTCGTTTTCTTCGACTTCTTCGACTTCAGCTTCAACTTCTGAAAGGTTTTCGTCTTCGTCTTCGTCTTCTTCGTTTTCTGAAATGTCTTCTTGTTCATCGTCTTCAACTTCTTCACTTTCTTCTACTTCTTCGATTTCTTCATCATCAGCATCGTCATCGTTGTCAATGTAGTCGTCCATGTCAGCATCTGAAATTTTCTCAATTGTTCCTGATGATAAAAATTTAAGACTCTTCTTCTTCTCCTTCTCTGATTGATTTATCCTTTTTATAATTCTAGTTTCAATTGAACTGTATTTTGATTTCTTTACTTCCAATTTTTCTGGAAGTGGTTTAAACTCAATCTCCGAATACTTTGCCAATGCCTTTAGTAAAATTTTAATATTTTCCTTATTGTATTTTAATGTCTGTTTTGAAATAGTATTCTTTGGTACATTTTCATTCTTTCTCATATTTTTTTTATAGGCTTCTAATTCCTTTTCTCTTTGGGATTCCTCATTTGTATTGTCCTTGTAATTTGCAATAAACTCGGAAATTTCGTGATAAGTCTTGTCATCAATCGTATCATCTTTTATTAACAACCGATTTGAACTTTTTGAATATTTCTGATTTGGGTTATTCTTTAAGATAATCTTAACAATGTTTAGTGCAACTTTTGGTGATAGTTCCTTGATCTTCCTTATTAAAATCTTCTTTTGATGTTGTGTTGGAACCAACGACATTTTAATTCACAAATTTATTTCATATTCAATTGAAACTTTTTTCAATTAAACTTAAAATCTAGATTTTAAGTTCTCGATTTAATCTTTTCAAAAAGATTAATCTTTCTTTGAAAGATTAACCTAGTGGCCCTAACTGTTGTTAGGGTTACAAGCAGCGCTTGTCCTCGCTGCTCTCGGAGATCCATAAGAGCGCTCATCGCTCTTAAAAGATTAAATTGACTTCCTTTCCTTCAAATTAATGGAATAAAGTTAGCTAGTATTTAAGACAAGATGACAACTAAATCAACATTCTTAAATCATGGAAAACGATGGACTTCCGAAGATGACATTCAGTTAATGAAAAATGTAAAGTCCATTGTAAAAAATTCTGGTTCTTTGCAACATTCTGATCTTGAAGAAATGTCTTCTACCTTTCAAAGAACAAGTGGTAGCATTAAATCTAGAATTCTTACAAATGCAATCTGTACACTTGAACTTGGTGTTCAAGATGCAGTTAAAGTAACTGGGTTACCAGAACTTGACGTTCAAGAATTCTATGATAAACAACAATACAGAGAGAAACTGGCAAAAGAAAAAAAGACAAAAGAAGATACTATTGAAAAAAGAATTTCTACTTTGGAACAAAAAATGTCTCGTTTAGATGAAACCTTGAAAGAAACTCTTGGAAAACTTGAAGAATTTTTAAACAGAAATAATTGAATCAACTTCTTAAAAGTCTAAAGGTAAAAAAATTTTTTTTCTTATTCTTTTTAATGGCTCCAAGAAGAAAAAGACCTTCATTCAAATTGTCTCCAATCAGATCTAAAAAATTAACCAATCAAGTTCTTCTTGCGTTGGTTTCTAATCTTGTTATTATTGTTAGTTACACTTTAGTCTATCTTGTTAAACCCAAATCTGAATACACTCTTGAAACAAGAGATATTGTTATTGGTTTAGTCTATATGGCTCTTAGCACTCTCTTTATTTATTCTATTTCTCCTGGTTTTGTATCTTCACTCCTTGTTGTATTATTATTTGTTGTTCCTTCTCTATTAATTCTTACTGCATCTATCATTATATCATTCACCAAAGGTCCATTACCACCTATTTCTAGTTAAACAAATTTATTTTTTTTGACCTAAGCCTTAATTCAACTGGTTTAAATATTTTATAAATGAAGAATCTTAATGATTTCTTTCTTTCATTTATTGTTCTATTTGACTTCATTGTGACCACATGACCAAATACTTCTCTTTCAAACATATCTAAAATAAAATGTTGATTTATTTGTTCTAGTTTGTTAACAAGTTCCTTTGCAGTTGGATTAGAAGATATATTAATTGAGTGTATAATATTTGATTTTGGTGATTTTTTGTACAGAATAGTTCTTAATCCTCTATCAACATTATTAATTTTGTTGAATGATCTTGCAATTTTTTTAAATTCAGATCCTTGTCCAATATCTCCTTTAAAAACTGGAATGTATTCTTCTATATTCAAGGCATTAACAAGATTCTTCTTATCAAAACCCTTTGTTAATTCTCTAAAACTATAATTATCAGACAAAACATCAATATTAAAGTACTTTTTATATCCTTTTTTGTTTAATTTTACATACATATAATCTTTATTTGATTTCTCAAATGTCCAGTATTTTTCAATTGAACTAACTGTTGTATTTTTTAATATCTTGTAGAATTTTGTTAAAAACAATTTCACTATTTCTCTGAATCCTGGTTTAATATTAAAATCATTTCTTTCATTGTTAATATATACAAAAACATTCTTGTTTCGATCTGTTCTTAATCCAATCTTATATATTTTTATATTATATTGAAGAATATTGAATAATTCTGGTAGTTCAGGAGTTTTACTCATTCTACTTTAATTTAGATTTTTTTATTAATTCTTCTGGATACAAATGAAATACTGGTTTATAAGTCAAGATAAGTCTATTGCCATATTCTTTCTCAACTTCTTGTAAAAGTTCATTTGTATGAAATTTCTTTCTTTGTACTTCAAAAAACAAATCTTTTGTAAATTTTTTCAAGTCTTTATCATTTATTTTCTTTTTGTCGTTAATATAAAGCAGGACACTTGCAATACTTGCTTGACCTCTTGTTATCTTTTCTAAAGGAGAATCAAGATACATCTCGGGATGTACTGTAACTTCGAATTCTCCTTCGTTTCTAATTAGTAATCTAATAATGTCAATGTAAGTTTTGATGTCTGCTCTTGTTTTATACATCACAGTTGTATCTAAAGTAATTTTGTCATAACTTTTTGTTTCGTATTCCAAATCCGAGGGGTTTGGAACAAATTTCCCATTTAAAGAATGGGAATATTTTGAGTAAAATTTGTACAAACCAGACTTATTTACTTCTGTGTAGATTTCATTAAAGTTAAGAGATTTCATTAAAATTTCTTTTTTATCGTTTTAAAATGATTTTTTTATTTGATCTAATTTATCAAATGCCAAAAAAGGATTTACAACTTGATTCAAATTACAAACCAAAAAAAGAAGAAAAGGTTGTTATTCCACTTTCTTTTTGGTTTTCAAAAGATAAAATGTCACTTGGTTGGAAAACAGTAATTGGGACTGTTATAAATACTAAAGATGGTCTCAAAGTGTTAAGCACCGATGCATTAAGCACCGATAATTAATCCTTTTGATTTAAGGTGATCTTCTATTAATTTACAAAGAGTCGTATTTCCATCTTTTTCATTAAAAGTAAGTCCAAGACGATTTGCAACTTCTTGTAGTTTGACTTTATTGAATTTACCTGTTCCACAACTAACTCCTGTTTGAATCTTTCTAGCATCAGTTGTGTTGTTCATAATACTATCAACGATTCTAAAAGTATTATCTAATTTACCATAACGATTTACATAGCTACCATAGATTTCATGGGAAGCAATAAATTTATTTTTTTCGTTTTCAAAGTCAACCTTTCTAATTTCTTTTGGAGGAGCTTTATTCTCTTTTCCTTTAGCCTTCGACTTGGGTGCCGCCACTGTTTTTGAAACTGACTTTGTTGATTTCTTTTTAGAAGTTTTTTCTGTTTTTTCTGGGATATCCTTTTCAATAGTATCAAGGAAGTTTGACAAATTACCTTTTGGTTTACCAAGTTTAGGTTTAATTCTATCAAATGAACTTGCATCAATAGAAAGATCGTTGGGTTGGAAGACGTAGTAGTACCCAAGGTATCTGATGTAACCTTTTCTGTTGTAAATGTCATTGAACTGTACATTATTTTGAAGAATATCTTGAAGAGCGATGGCGATGATTTCTTTAGGATCACCAAGTTTTTCAACCATTTGATTGAAACTCCAATAAGAGCTATGATTGAATAATTCTTTAATCTTCTTTTGAACGATTTTGTGTTTGGATTTCGATATCGAATCATGGTAAGTTGAGTAGTCAATCTTGTGTTCACCAGAAACATATTTCTTTAGTTTACCTGAATCACAAGAGTAATCACAAATCGAGTAATCACACATCTCAGTGTTGTTGTATTTTTTATCGAGAATGTTTCTTTTATGATGAAGGGCGCAATCAAATGCCATTTCTTTGAATACTCTTTGAACAGCAGAGATACTTCTACTCTTTTGTTCGATGATATGATACTTGAGTTCATCAATAGAAAAAATGGAAACATATTTGGGAGGTACGGCAGCATACATAAAAACTTCAACACTTCTTTCACTTGGATGTAAGAATTCATGTGATCTATTACGAATACCTCTACCACTGATTTGTTTAAGACGAGAATAATTCCAGTCGGGTTCAAGAATATGGATTTGTCTGATGGATTTCAGAGTGATACCTTCAGAGATTTTACGAGTTCCAAGAATGACTTTTTTTAATTCACCGTGTTTATTTTTTTCAGAGTTAAATGTTTCAAGAAGTCTTCTTCCTTGGGTTTTGTTTAATTTGGAAGTGAATAAAACGATTTCACTCTTTTTGAATCCGTTGAGTTGTAGAAGATTGTAAAAGATTGTAATACCACCTTCTGTTACACGATCTGAATAAACAAAAACTGGTCCTTTAGATTTTTGTATATTTTTTATAGCTCGGTAACACTTTGTACTAAATTCTTTCAGACTTGATCCGGAAAGTAATCCTTGGACTTTATTTAACTTTTCTTTTTCTGCTTTGTCCATTTTACCTTCTTTGAATGCAGATTTGTAACCTTCACTGCCATAAAGATTGATTCCATTTGATTTTACAGGTGATACAAATGTTGAAGCGGCTGAAGCGTTATTGAAAGCAACAGATGAACCTTTACCAGTTTCGGAATCTTTGGAGATGGCATCAACGACGGAATTCCATTGAAGTTTACTCATTTCACATCTAACGATTTTCAGAGATCCAGGTTTGTCAGTAATACTTTCACCAACGTCAATTCTTTTTGGGAATGTTTTTGGATCAACACGAAGATAGGAGATTCTTCCTTTGACAAGAGATCTAATTGTTGGAATGAATGATTTCTTTACGAAGAATACATCTTTTCCGAGATTAATTTCTCCAGGTAATTTTGATTTAGTGTTTGATTGGATACTCGAAGTTTCGAAATATTTGTTAATAGTTTTAGCGGAGCTTGGATCTTTAATATTTGCATTCGGATTTAAAAGATTCAATAGTTGTAATAATTCTGTTGCGTTATCAAAAAGAGGTGTTGCTGTTAGTAGAACTAATTTAACATTCTTTGAGATTCTAAGCATTTCTCTAAGGGCAGTGTAACCTTCATTTCCAATTAAATTATGGGCTTCGTCAATAATAACTAGTCTATTTGATATATTTGTAATTCTTGAACCGGTAATATTTCTTTTATCAGATTTTTCTTCACCAATTGTATCTTTAGTTCTACCAATTGTTCTGTTAACAAAAGTTGCATGATTAACAATTTCAAATGTCCTAGAGAGGTCTTCTTTGACAAGAACTGTGGCTTTTTCTCCACTTCCAATGTATTTAATAATTTTTCTTGGTC
>Ga0316207_10001620_pt1 | contig 26596 bp, 32 predicted proteins | sample 6weekpyrite_MG_FD_204943 | JGI IMG/M metagenome (GOLD analysis project Ga0316207, IMG submission 204943) | Microbial mat bacterial communities from mineral coupon in-situ incubated in ocean water Damariscotta River, Maine, United States -... | ecosystem: Environmental > Aquatic > Marine >... | reverse complement strand
CGCCGCGGGCATACCGCCGAGCGCTGCGTTTTATCGTTTCATATGACGAATGGTAGCCCGGGCGCAGGCTCCGGGCAGCGCGCGTAGGACACGCCCCTGCACCGATTTCGGCTGCGATTTCAAAATAAACGCGATGACAGCCGGATTTTCCTTATCGAGATTTTCATCCGACAGATGTGCGGCGATGCGCTGGCCCAGCGCCGTGCCGATGCCCTCCGCCGGTGCCGGAGAAGAGGCCTGGGGGGCCGCAGGAAGGGGCGCGCTGCTTGCTTGCTCTAGCAAGCCGCGCTCACGAAACCGGTGCAGCAAGCCGTCGCGCCCGGAAGGCCCGTCACCACCCGGGTCCTCGGCGGTATCGGCAGCTTGCTCGATCGCCCTGACAATGCCCGGCTCCAGACCGGCACCCTCAAGACGCTCCAAGCCGCCCGGGCCAAATAGCTCCAGCAGCACACGCGCCTTGCGGGCAAAACTGTCCGAGCGGTTCGGCGTTTGGGATCTCAGGGCTTCACCAGGCATGGGCATCCTCCGTTTCAAAAATAACTGCGCACTAGCGCACCGGTGACCAGGGCCCATCCATCTGCCACGACGAAGAACGCAAGCTTGAACGGCAGCGACACGATCGCCGGCGGCACCATCACCATGCCCATCGACATCAGGATTGCGGCCACCACCAGATCGATAATCAGAAAGGGCAAGAATACCAGAAACCCGATCTGAAACGCGCGTTCGACCTCGCTTAGCATGAAAGACGGGATCAGGACGGACGGATCAGGAGCATCCTCGGGCACGCCGTCGCGCAAGCTAGACATGGTTTGCAGCGTGTCAGGGTCGACCCGCGCCATCATGAAGACGCGAAAAGGTTCATAGGCTTGGGCCAGCGCGTCCGTTGTCCCCAACTGGCCGTCCAGCAACGGGCCGATTCCGGCCTGATAGGCGGCCTCAAACACCGGTGCCATCACGAAATAGGTCAGGAACAGTGCCAGGCTAACGATCAACATATTCGGCGGCGACTGCTGCAACCCGATAGCCTGACGCAAGATCGACAGGACCGTGACGACGAATGGAAAACTGGTGATCATGATCGCGAGGCCGGGGGCCAGGCTGAGCACAGTGATCAGAGCGATGATTTGCAGTGTACGCGCCGTCAGCGATCCGCCTTCGCCCAGATCAATCGCGATCTCTTGCGCAGAAACGGGTGCTGCGAAAACGAGGCCCATAAGGAGCGCAAGGGACAGCGCGCGATGCATCAACACCTACCCCGCACCGCCATCCACAAGTTCCGTCAGGCGAACGCCAAGTGCGCCGGTCCCGCCGCTATCGGATTCCACCAGTTCGCCATATGCCACCAGTCGGTCCCCGACATAGAGCTCCACCGGGTCTTCGAGCCGGCGATCAAGCGGCAGGACGGCTTCCTGCCGCAGGTCCAGCAATTCGGCCACCGTCGGGCGGGCATGGCCCACCGAGACGCGGATTTCCACAGGGACCGACCGCAGCCGGTTTTGCCCCATGGGCGGGGTGGTCGGGTCAGGCATTCTGCCGCTCCTCAATAAAGACCTCGGTTCTCGTGAAATCCCGGATCGCAGCCGTCATGGTCTCGACCATGCCAGACAGATCAACCTCGCGCTCCTCACCGCCAAAGCGTAGCGATACACGGCCATCGGCAAAGGCAGGCTCGGGGATAATGTGAAGATCGGTTTCCACATGATTGGTGATCAGCCATTCGACCTGCCCCGCCGTGCGCGGAGACGCCAACAGCTCGCATCGCTGATCTCCGAAATCACGCAGCAAGGTCTCAACCTCGGATTGCACCAACGGGACCACCGCTTCGGCGGCGATGGCCGGCAGAAAACCGGTGACGATCGAGTCGATGAGACGGCCAAAACCGTTCATGACCTCGGCCCGCGCCTCGGCGTAGGAAAACGAAATATCACGTAGATTTCGCTCAAGATCTGCCGCGATAAGGCGGTCAGAACTCTCCCGCTCGGCCGCCGCGTCGTCCCAGCCGGATTTGTACCCGGCCTCATATGCGCTCAGCCGCAGTTCTTCGGTATCGACACCGGCATGGGCCACGGTCGACACCGCAGCTCCGGTGCCGAACACCTCCAGTTTCATTGCGCGCACTGTCATGTTGCCTCCTCATCCTCGGCCATCCATGAGCGAAGGATCTCCACTGTTTCCTCCTCACGCTCTTCGATCAGGCGACGCAAGCGAGCCACTGGATCGGCAGGCTCATCCGTCATCAGCGCCGGCACCGATACGGGTGCGCCCGGCGCGGCACCGGCCAGCGCAACCGCGCCTGCGGCTTGCGGCAACGCCTCGACAGGGGCTGACGGCAGCATAGGAACGCTTGCGGCAGCGGCGGGTATCGCTGCCGGCGCGGCGACAGGCACCGGGCCCGCCAAGCCAAGCGCGGGTGCCCGCGGCGGCAACGCCATCCGGTCCGTTTGTGCTACGCCGCTTGTCGCACGTTGCATCAGCAAAGGCCGCACCACGCCGAAAGCCACCGCCAGAGCAACCACAACAAGCGCCAGCAATTGCAGAAGGGTCATGATGTCCAGGCGTGCGAACAGGCCTGCCCCGGCAACTTCTTCGAAGGCTTGATCTGGCAAGGGCTCGAACGCCATCGATTGGATCGTCACGGTATCGCCGCGTTCTGCGTCAAAGCCGATCGCTGACTGAACCAGCGCCTGCAGCGAACCAAGCTCGGCCGCATCGCGCGGCTGCGCTTGCACGATCCCGTCAGGGCCCACAACAGGCACGGCATTGACCAAAACGGCCACGCTGATCCGCCGAATAGCACCGGGGCCGTTTTCGACCTCGCGCTGAATCTCAGAGACGTCATAGGTCACGCGTTCACGCGATTCGGTGTTTTGAAGCGAGGAGTTGCCACCCGCGCCGCCCGCGGCATCGCCTTCGGGGAGATTCGAGGCCACGGTCACGGCGCCATTGCCATTTTCCAAAGAGCTGTTGGTCATTTCTTCGGACTCGGTGCCGATGACAACGCGGCTATCGGGGTCGATGCGTCGCTCCAGCACAGTTTCACGTGACCGGATCAACTCAACGCTAACCTCAACCACGGCGTTGCCGGGCCCGACCCGTGCATTGAGCAGACGTTCGATATTTCGGCGGTGCTGCTCGGCCTGACCGGCGGCATCCGCGCTTCCGTTCGGCGCATCGTCACCTGCCAGAACGCGGCCTGAATCCGAATCAATGATGGTAACATTTTCGGGCAGCAGGCCGGGAACAGCTGCAGCAACCAGATAGCGCAGAGCCTGTCCGTGGCGGGCCGAAATGCCGCCCGAGGCAGGCTGGATGCTGACCGAGGCGGAGGGTTCGCTTTGTGGCTGAAACGGATTATTTCCGGCGGTCGCCAACAGCACGCGCGCGGCGCGAATCCGGGGGCTGGCGGTTATGGTGCGCGCCAGCTCGCCCTCACGCGCGCGCCAATAAGCGGCGTCGAACATTTGCGAGGTCGTGCCAAAGCCAGACAGCGAATCGAGCAGCTCGTAGCCCTGCGGGCCCAATGCTGGCAGGCCCTCGCCGGCCAGGGACATGCGCAAAGCGTCGCGGTTTGCCTCTTCGACATGGATCGAATCGCCGCGCACCTCATAACGCACGCCGCGCGCCTCAAGCGCGGAAATCACGTCTCCGGCAGCGGCGGGATCAAGGCCGGAATAAAGCAGGGCGTAGCTGGGGGCCATCGCCAAGCGCGATAAGAAAACCAGCACGGTTACCAACCCCGCGATCCCGCCCAGCAGGGTCGCGCGTCGCCGCAGATCCAGGCTCCCCCAGGTATCAATGAGCTGCTGCACCGGTGATTTCTCCTTTCAGCCATTCTGGCCTGACAGCGCCGATCAAAACGCAGCTCGCTTAAGATTTGGTTAGTTCTGATCGGCTTATGGTCGGGAAGCCAAAAAAAGCGCAGGAGGTGCGGTAAGTGGCAGTAATTGAGCCCGATGGCGACGCAGCCCCCAAGAAAAAGGGCATGCTGATTCCGCTGGTTGTCGGCCTGGCGCTTGCCGTTGCGGGTGGTGCCGGCGGCTACTGGGCCGTCACCAGTGGTCCGCTTGGCGGATCCTCTGACAGCGCCGCCTATGGCGGCGACGGTTATGGCTACGGCCAAGAGGCCGCCGATGCGAACGCCGTGCCCTATATCCGCCCAGAACTTGAAGAGGTGGCCTTCGTACCGCTCGATCCGATGGTGATCACGCTCGGTTCGGGCGCTCAGGGCCGTCAGCTCTTGTTCACCGCCGAGCTGGAGGTCGCCCCCGATGATGCCGAAGAGGTCACCAACCTGCTGCCGCGCGTTCTGGATGTGCTCAACAGCTATCTGCGCGTCATCGACATGCAGGAATTGAACGACCCCCGTACTCTGGTCCGCCTGCGCGCGCAGCTTCTGCGCCGCATCCAGATTGTCACCGGTGAAATGCTGGTACGCGATCTTCTTGTAACTGAATTCGTGGTGAACTGAATGGATATGATCCTGAGCAATGTTGCCGATATTCTGCTGATTGCAGCGACCCTGGGCGCGGGCGTCTTTTGCCTGGTTCTCTCGCGCCGCCTGACCCGGCTGTCGCGCATCGACAATGGCCTGGGCGGGGCGATCGCCGTGTTATCCGCGCAGGTCGACGACATGAGCAAGGCCCTGACCGAAACCAAATCCGGGTCACAAAGCTCCGCCACCAGACTGGAGGAGGTGAATGCCGAGGCGCAGCTGTTATTGGAGGAGCTGGAGCTGATGCTATCGGCCTGCCACGATGTCGATGCGCCCCCCGCACCAGCCAGCGAAGCCAGAACAGAGACCCCAGCTGCGGAGGCCGATTGGAACGTCTTTGACGATCTGATCTCGGATAATGATCCTGCCCAGGCCGCCTGGCAGGAGGCGGCGGCGCACGACGCAAAACCCATGATCAAGCTTGGCGCGCGCCGCGCCGTGGCCGAAGACAGCTCGCAAGCTGCGATTCCGTTGTTTTTAAAATCGAAATCCCCATTGGCGAGCATCGGGTGAAATGATGAGACAAACCCGCCATAAACCGCGCCGTCGTGGCCCCTGGCAACGCATTGGTCTGATCGCATTTTTCACGCTCTTCATGGCATCCGGGGTTTTGCGTATCGGCACGCTCGACTTCGCTTTTGCCGCCGCTGACGCCTCTGGAGATCCAGTGCCGGACATGCCTGCGCTCGCGACCGACATGCCGCTATCCGGCTCGGTAGAATCGCTGGAGCTGGCGCTGGCTCGCGTCGAAGGGCGCGCTGAGGCGCTGGACCAACGCGAGACTTTGATCACCGCGCGCGAACGGGCGGTGGAGGAGGCTGGCACCATGGTTGCCAGCCAACTTGCCGCGCTCCAGGAGACCGAAATCCGATTGGAATCTCTTCTGTCACTATCGGACACCGCTGCAGAAGCCGATCTCGCGCGTCTGACGGACATGTATGAAGCCATGGATTCTGCCGATGCCGCGGCACTGTTTGCGCAGATGGATCCAAGCTTTGCCGCCGGGTTTCTGGGCCGCATGCAATCGGAGGCAGCGGCCGGGCTCCTGGCCGAGCTGGAGCCGCCGGTCGCCTATTCGATCTCGGTCCTTCTGGCGACGCGCAACGCATCCGCGCCCAGCTCGCTTGCCAGGTCACCAAACACGCAACCCTGACGGATCAGTGAAAGAAATCGGCACCAATGGTAGGCATTCTTGGCATAATCGTGATCTTCGGCATGGTCTTTGGCGGCTATCTCGCCTCTGGCGGCAAGCTTGCGATCATTTTCTCTACGCTGCCCTATGAGATCACGATGATCGGCGGGGCCGCAGTTGGGGCCTTTATGCTGTCCAACGATTTTGCAGGCGTGAAACAGACACTCAAAGACGTGATCAAGGTCTTCAAAGGGCCAAAATGGAAGCATAACGATTACCGCGACCTGCTCTGCCTGCTCTATGAGCTGATCCGGTTGGGTCGCGAAAATGCGGTCGCGCTCGAGGAGCATACAGAAAACCCCGCCGAATCCTCCATTTTCAGCACCTACCCGCGGATCCTGGCCGATCAGGAAGCGGTGGATCTGATTTGCGATACGCTCCGCTCGGCATCGCTCAATTTCGATGATCCGCATCAAGTTGAGGATGTGCTTGAGAAGCGGATGGAAGGCAACCTGCACCATGCTATGCACTCCTCGCACGCCCTACAAACCATCGCCGACGGTCTGCCCGCGCTTGGCATTGTCGCCGCTGTTCTGGGCGTGATCAAAACCATGGGGTCAATCGATCAACCCCCTGAAATTCTTGGTAAACTCATTGGTGGCGCGCTGGTCGGAACGTTTCTGGGCGTCTTCCTTGCCTACGGGCTCGTCGGCCCTTTCGCCGCGCGTGTGAAAACGGTCATTGAGGAGGAGCATCAGTTCTACGGCCTTATCCGAGAAGTGCTGGTCGCCAACTTGCACAACCACGCGACCAATATCTGCATTGAGGTCGGCCGACAGAACACGCCCGGCCACAACCGCCCCTCGTTCAATGACCTTGAGGAAGCCCTGAAGGGCCTGCGACAGGCGGCGGCATGAGATGTCTTGCTGGCCTCGCCGCGCTGGCGATTCTGCTGACCGGCACGGGCGCGATGGCGCAGGCGGTTCCGGTGCGATCGGGTGAACATCCAGACTTCACGCGTTTGGTCGCCCGCATCGGGGCTGAACGCGACTGGCAGATCATTCGCAACGACACCGGCGTCGTCATACGCTTCACGCCCGACGCGCCCGAGTTTGATGTCTCGGGTGTGTTCGATCTGATCGGGCGCGACCGGCTTAGCGCGATCCGCTCGGAAGACGGGCTGCAGCTGGCGCTTGCCTGCCCCTGCTCTGTCGATATTGAGCGCTTTCAGGACAATTTTGTCGTCATCGATATTAGCGATACGACCTACATACCCGGTGCGCCTGCCGCTCCAATGGCCGTCGAATTGCCGCCCGAGCCTGCCCTCGCACTGCCGCTATTTGCCGGGGCGCGGGCGGTTCCGTCGCCCCTGGCTCCGCCCCGCCCTGCTTTGGCCGACACCGGAGCGCCGGGGATCGACGTAAACGATGCTGCAAACGCTCTCGCAGAACAGTTGGCCCGTGCGACGGCCGCCGGATTGCTGGATGTCGCCCCGGGCATGTCTTTCGAGGCCGGGGATCCCGTACCAGCCACCCCCACGCCGCCAGATGAAACAGCACCCCCCGCGTCGTTGGCGCGCGGCGGCACGGGGCCCCTCGCGCCGGTTCCAGCACCGCTTGACATGGCCAATGCCTTCGACCTCCGCGCGAACACCCGCCCGGGGCGGCTGCAGCCACAACCCGCGGCGTCTTGCATCGCGCCGCCCGGCCGGCCAGCGTCGGACTGGTCCAACGGGATGAGCTTTGCCAACGGCATCGGCGCGCTGCGGGTCGGCGTCTACAATGATCGTGGCGCGCTAGTGCCCGAACGTGCGCGCTTGCTGGCAGAATTTTACCTCTATTACGGGTTCGGGGCGGAGGCGGCATTTTGGCTCGACCAGATGGACCGTCCGCAGCCGTTTTTCCGCGGGCTGGCAACCTATCTGGAATATGGCACCTCCGGCGCGCTTGGCGAATTCGACGCGCGTGAGGGGTGCGATGGCGCGATGGTGTTCTGGTTGTTCCTGACCGCACCCGGCCAGGACGCCCCCGATGCCGATGTCGTTGCCCGCATCCTGGCCGACTTCTATAACCTCCCCGACACGCTGCGTGATCTCTTCGGGCCGGCGCTGGCGCGCAGCTTTGTGGCCCTCGGCGATGATGCCGCCGCACTTGAAATTCGGGAAAACATCGCGCGCGGCGGGCGCCTCGCGGGGGAAACCCTGGCTCTACTCGATCTGGATCTGGCCCAGGCCGCACCCGATACGGCCGCGTTCCGCACCAATGCCACCGCCCCGCCAGCCTATGTCAGCAGCGTCAATGCAGTCGCGGCCATGACGCATCGTTTGCGCGCGCAGATCGACGCCGAGGGCCGGGCCAGCTCTGCCGATCTCTTGGCGGCCGAGGCTCTGATCTATGAGACCGACCCGCAACCCGATCTGAATGGCCTTGTGCATGTCACGGCGCTTGCGCATGCCCTGGAAGGCAATCTGGACCCGATCATGCAGCGCCTCAATACCGCGATGAGCACTGACGCTTCGGCTGCCATGCCGATCCTCACCGATGTCATCGACATCCTGATGGATCAGGACCAGACGGCGCAATTGCTGATCCTGCTATCTTCGCCTGAGTTCGGCCAGTTCAGAAGTTTTCCATCGCCCGCCTACCGCCGTCAGGTGGCCCGATACTTCCTGGATCGGGGCCTGCCTGATTTGGCCCGCGACATCATCACTGCGGGCGGATCAGACCGCGCGCCCGACCGCGAAATTCTGAGCGCCGCTTCCAATCGCATCTCGCGCGACATGACCGTCGAGACGGAAGCACCGCGGCCGACAAGCCTTGCCGACATACCGGCGCGTCCGCCAGCCACCAGCGCCGAAGAGATTGCCGCGTTGCTCACCCGCAGCCGGGACATGCGAGCCGCAGTTGAAACGCTGCTCTCACCCGCGCCCCGGGGCAGCTAAGAATTTGGTAACTCCCTGAAATTATAAATCATTTGATGGGGTTTGGAATCAGCGTCAGCCGATAGGCGCGCGATGGTCAGAAAGGCCATAACAGGATGAGCATTCGGGACCTTTTCCAACCCACGATCCTCTTCGCTTTTGCGTTGATGTCGGTGATCGTGATGATGATCCTGCCGGTCCCGTCCTGGGTGCTTGATCTTGGCCTCGCCATGTCCTTCGGGCTTGCCATTCTGATCTTTACAGTCACACTTTTTATCGAGCGACCTTTGGATTTTTCGGCCTTCCCCACGGTGCTGCTGGCGTCGCTCATGTTGCGCCTGTCGCTCAATGTCTCTTCGACCAAGCTCATCATCGGCAATGGCAATACCGGTACCGGGGCGGCTGGCGGTGTGATCGAAGGCTTTGCCAATTTCGTCATGGGCGGCAATGTCGTGATGGGGCTGGTTGTGTTCGGCGTGCTGTTGATCGTGAATTTCATCGTGATCAACAAGGGTGCCGCCCGCATGGCCGAAGTCGGAGCCCGCTTTGCCCTTGACGGCATGCCAGGGCGGCAGCTTGCCATCGACAGCGACATGTCGGCCGGGGCGATCGACCACGCCGAAGCCAAGGCGCGGCGCGAGCGCGAACAGGCGGAGACGACGTTTTTCGGCTCGTTGGACGGGGCCTCGAAATTCGTCAAAGGCGACGCGGTCGCGGGGTTGCTGATCACGCTCTTGAATCTGGTCATGGGGCTGATTTTCGGCACTGCGATCCATGGGATGCCGCTCAGACAGGCCTTTGAAACCTATTCGGTTCTGACGGTCGGCGATGGTCTGGTCTCGCAAATCCCTGCCGTCATCATCGCCATTGCCTCGGCCCTCTTGCTTGCTCGCGGCGGCACCTCGGGGGCAACCGATGTGGCCTTGTTCACACAGCTTGGCCGCCACCCCACGGCGCTGGCGACGGTCGCGGCCCTGATGGCGGTCTTCGCGGTCGTGCCAGGGCTGCCCTTTATACCCTTCGTTCTGGGTGCCGTCGGCCTTGCGACGGCCGCGTTTTTCCGCGCCACTGCGATCCGCAAAGAGGCCGCCACCCCCGGCGAGGCGGTAGAAGCCGACGCCCCCGATGCAGCGGAACGCATCGGCGATGTGTTGGAGCTGGATGATATCCACGTTGAATTCGCACCCGACCTGGTGTCGATGGCGCTGGATCCGGCCAGCGGTGTGGACGCGCGCATCCGCAACATGCGCGACCACATCGCGCGCGGCTTTGGCCTGATCCTGCCCGAAATTCGGCTGACCGATCGCGACGACCTGGCACCGGGCACGTATTCCATTCGCATCCAGGGCGTTGAGCATGCAAAATCCGAGCTCGACATCGAGGGCCTGCTGCTGTTGAAGTCCGGCGATGAGGGTGCCCTGCCCCCGGGGCGCGATGTATCCGAGCCCGTCTATGGCGCGCCGGCCCGCTGGATCTCTCCGCAGGATCGGGACAGGGCCACCATGGCCGGTGTCACTGTGGTCGCGCCTGGCGAAGTCCTGGCCACCCATCTATTGGAAACACTAAAGAAAAACCTGTCTCGCCTGCTGACCTTCAAGGCCCTGCAGCGTCAACTCGATGCCTTTGTGGAACTGTCCGACCCGACCCGTTCGGAAGGCAACCGTCGTCTGCTGAATGAACTTGTCCCCGATAAGGTACCGATGGATGTGCTGCATTCTGTGTTGCGACTGCTGCTGTCAGAGCAGGTGTCGATCCGCAATTTGCCGCTGATCCTGGAGGCGATTGCCGAGGCGCGCCCGTCGCTGCAACAGCCCAATCTAATCTGCGAACACGTCCGCCAGCGGCTCGGCTTTCAACTGGTGTCCGAGTTGAAGCGCGATGATGGCACGCTGCCTCTGGTGCAACTCGCCGGCCAGTGGGAAGATATTTTTACAGAGCACCAGATGAATGGCGAGGCCGGGCAGCCCGAGGTCGCTCTGCCGCCCGAGCTTTTCAACACACTGGCGCGCGCTGTTGGCGACAAGGTTGCGCAGGCCGGAGAAAACGGCACCTATCCGGCCGTTGTCACGTCATCGCTGCGGCGTCGGTTCTTGCGCACCGTGCTGTTGTCGCGAGGTATCCTCAACCCGGTCCTCTCCTTCGAGGAGATCGGGTTGGAGGCGAAACCGGCACTTGTCGGCGTCGCGGCTCCATGACCCTGCCACTGGCCGAAATCCTGGGGGTGTCGCAGGCCTGGCTGATGATGGCGATCCTTGTTTTCCTGCGCGTCGGGGCGGCCTTTCTGGTCCTGCCCACGCTGGCCGAACAATTCATACCCCCGCGCGTCCGCCTGGGGGCGGCTTTGGCCATGACGGCGCTGTTGGCTCCCGCATTGGCCCCGCAACTGTCCGACGCCGCGGCCACACTGGATGCCGCATATTTCCTGACCGAACCCCTTTCAGGTCTGTTGATTGGCATTTCTGTCCGCCTGACGGTGCACGCGCTGCAAATTGCGGGCTCGATGGCGGCGCAGTCCACATCCCTATCGCAGATCGCCGGCGGAGCCGCCCCCGATCCACAGCCAGCCCTAGCCAACTTTCTGATGCTCGCGGGCATGACGCTGGCGGTGATCTCGGGATTTCACGTGTATGTTGCGCGGATGCTGATCGCCAGCTACGACGTTCTGCCGGCAGGGCAGGCCCCTCTGGCCGGCGATCTTGGCACCTGGGGCACCGCGCGCGTAGCCGCGGCCTTTCGGCTGGCTTTTTCGCTGGCCGCCCCATTCCTGATCGCGGCGGTGCTATATAACGTGGCACTCGGCGTCATCAACCGGGCGATGCCACAGCTGTCGGTGGCCTTTGTCGGCGCACCGGCGATCGCCTTTGCCGGGGTCTTTTTGCTGTTTCTGTCGACGCCCTTCATTCTACCGGCTTGGATGCAAATGATGCAGGCGACGCTCGCCGCCCCAATGAGCCTGCCGCCATGAGCGAGGACACCCCCCCCGGCGATAAGCCATATGATCCGACACCCGCGCGCCTGGAAGAGGCGCGGAAAAAGGGTGAGATTGTCCGCTCAACCGACGTGAACACCGCCATTTCCTATGGCGGATTCCTCCTGGTCCTGGGGTTGTTTGGTGATGACATCAGCTCAAGACTCGCGACCGTCCTCTATGTTCTTCTGGATCAGGCTCCCGAGCTTTCGGCGCAGATGCTGTCCCCCGGTGGCCAAGCTGTATCCGGACCGTTTCTGATCAGCGTGGCGGTGCCGGTCAGCATCATCCTAGCGGTGCCAAGTGTGTTGTTAATGCTGTCGTTATTCGCACAGCGCGCCATTTTGTTCACGCCCTCAAACGTGATCCCCAAGGCGTCGCGCATCTCGATGCTCGGCAATGCAAAGAACAAATTCGGCCGCAACGGTCTCTTTGAATTTGCGAAATCGGGGGCCAAGCTGATCATCTATGGCGGGCTTTTGGCGTGGTTGCTTTGGGTTCGGCGCGATCGGATCCTGGGCATGAACTACGCCTCGGCCGGGCAGATCACGGGCGAACTTGGACGCCTGACGCTTGAATTTCTGACCGCCGTTACTTTTCTGGCGGCTCTGCTGGCCGTGATCGACTATTTTTGGCAGGTCGGCGCGCACCATCGCAAGCACCGGATGGATCGCCAGGAAATGATGGATGAAGCCAAGAAGAGTGAGGGCGATCCACATATGAAACAGCAACGGCGCGAAAAGGGGATCAACATCGCGCTGAACAAGATGCTGACCGACGTGCCCGGGGCCGATGTCGTCGTGGTCAACCCGACGCATTACGCCGTCGCCCTGAAATGGGATCGCGACAAGGGTGAAGTGCCCGTTTGCGTCGCCAAAGGGGTCGACCACGGGGCCGCACGCATACGCGAGGTCGCCGCGGAATCCGGCGTGCCGGTCTATAGCGACCCCCCCACCGCGCGCGCTCTTTTTGCGACGATCGAGGTGGGTCAGGGCATTGCGCAGGACCAATACCGCGCCGTGGCTGCCGCGATCCGATTTGCCGACCGGATGCGCAAAATCGCGGGCGCGCTGACATGAAGCGCATCGACACTAAGCGCCTGGCCTTGCTGACCCAAATCGCCGAGATCAAAGCCACCCGCGCCAAGGCCGCCGCCGCGACCCGGGCGCGCCATGTGCAAGCGCTGGAAACACAGCGCGTGGAAATCATGCAGAAAAAGCTCGATGTGCAGCCAGGATTGCTGGATCCCGCGACCGCAGCGCAAACCGGCCGCTGGATGACCGGTTTCGAAGAAAGGATGCGGGATCTGTCTGCGGAAACAGCCCGCGCCAGAGCGGGGGCGGAAACAGCGAAAGAGGCGGCTCGGTTCGAAGAAGGCCGCAGGCAGGTGCTTGCGAAGCTTGGTCGTCAGGCGTCCTGACGGACGATATCAACGATCAGCACATCATTCACGATATCGCCCAGAATCTGCTGTGCCGCTTCGCGCAGGCCACTGCGCAACGGTGCCATGGCCTCAATCGTCGTAAAGCTGCCGTCAAACCCGCCGACATTGGCGTGGCTGAACATCACCCTCAGAAAGGCGTCGCGCAGGCGTGGTTCGCGCTCATAGACAAGCGCGTTTTCGCCGTTCAGAACCTCGACCGTCAACGACAGAACAACCAGCGACCGGACCGAACCATATCGGATCACCGGCACGATGAATTGATTGTTGAGGCGGACATATTCGTAAGGGCTTAGCGGATCTGACGTATTGCCGTAGCCGCCGCTGTCGCCCGCATCGGCCTGTTCCTGCGCTGCGGCCTCACCATAGGTGGCATCCTCCCCGCCTTCGGTCGCGGCGGCCTCTTCGCCACCCGTCAGCAGTTTGCCTGCGGCCAGACCACCACCGAGCCCGGCAAGCAGCAAGATCACGGGAAGCAGGATGCGTAACATGGCGAAGCCTCAAAACGGCAGTAGGATGTCGGCAACCTGCTGACCATAGCGCGGCTGCTGTACATCGGTGATCTGCCCGCGCCCGCCATAGGAAATACGGGCCGAGGCGATCTTGTCATAGGTGATTTCATTCTGTCGCGAGATATCGGCCGGGCGGACATAGCCGCTGACCAGGAGCTCGCGCAGTTCGAAATTGACCCGCACTTCCTGTGACCCCTCGATGCGCATCACTCCGTTGGGCAGCACGTCGGTGACGGTGGCAGCAATGCGCAAGGCCAGCTCCTCGTTGCGTCGCACCGACCCCTGGCCCGCGGATTGCCCCGAGGCGCTAAGATCGACCGCATTGCCCATCCCCGCCCCCTCGGGCAGCCCCCGATCAATGCGTTGCGGAATACCAAATAAATTGGGTACGCCCATCTGCTCGGATCCGGATCGTGACCGGGCGGTCGAATTGGAAATCTCGGCGCTTTCGTCAATCTCGATCACAACGGTCAGGATATCGCCGCGCTGCACGGCGCGCCGGTCGCCCAACAGTGACTGCCGCCCGCCGGACCAAAGCGACGAGGCCCCCCCCGGTTCCTCCGCTTGGAGAGACACCGGCATCGGGGTCACGTTCATCGCGAAGTATTCATTGCCTTCGGTGATCGGGTTGAAATCGGGGCGCCGGCCAACATCAGCCATCCGCCCGCAGCCAGCAACCAGCGTGGCAAACAACATCAAACCAATGGTGAGCACTGAATGAAGTCTCATGAATATCCTCGTTATTGAATGGGGCCGACAACGGCAGTGCCTGGCGCCAAAACCGTTGCGGTGATGGTGGTGCGCGACGCGAGGTTCAGCACCCTCAGCCGTTCGCCGATACCCGCACGATCCAGCGCGCGGCCTTCGGTCAGGATCAGAAGACCGTTGGCGTTATATTGCAGCGTGATGATTTCATTGCGGTTAATGACGGCGGGTGGACGCAGATCGCTGGCGCGAATGGGCCGCCCTGGGTAAAGGTTAACGCGTGCCTCCATGCCAATGGCAGCCTCCAGATCGGCCACCGCACCGGGCGTGTCGCCTTCGATCAGACGTACATCCGCGGGGCTGATCAGTGCCATTGAGCGGATGGTGCCGTTGGCGACCACTGTTTCGGCAAATGCCGGAACGCTCAGCAACAAGAATGCGACGAGGGCCCGCATGTCAGCGGATCTGCGTGGTTGCGCCGAGCATCTGATCGGCTGCGGTGATGACCTTGGCGTTCAGCTCATACCCGCGCTGCGCCTCGATCAGTTCGGTGATTTCGCGCACAGCATCGACAGAACTATCCTCAAGATAACCCTGTCTGAGCGTGCCCAGCCCGTCCTCACCGGGATCGCCCAGAATGGCCGAGCCGGAGGCCGCGGTTTCGATAAACATGTTCGATCCCATCGCCTCCAGCCCGCGCGCGTTCGAGAAATTGACCAGAGAGAACTGACCCAACAGCTCTGGTTCAACCCGATCATTGAAATAGGCGTAAACCTCGCCCTGCGCATTGATCGAAACGCTGCGGGCATCGTTAGGCACGGTGATGCCAGGGGCCACGGCGAACCCTTCCGAGGTGACCACCTGCCCGTCGCCTGTCAGGTTGAGGCTGCCGTCGCGGGTATAGGCGGGCAGGCCCGAAGGCAGCGTCACCTCCAGATAGCCGCGTCCTTCGATGGCGACATCGAGATCCCCGCCGGTTTGACTGAGGCTGCCTTGTGCTATGTTCATCGACACCGCAGCAGGCCGCACACCCAGACCCAGTTGCACACCGGCGGGCACGACCGATCCGTCAGATGCGCTGATTGTTCCGGCCCGCGTTTCCTGTTGGTAAAGCAGGTCGGCAAAATCGGCACGGCGCGCATTATAGCCCGTTGTGTTCATGTTCGCGAGGTTGTTGGAGATCACCTCCACCCGCATCTGTTGGGCGCTCATGCCCGTTGCCGCGATCATCAAGGCGCGCATGGCGGGCCTCCTTTCGTTAAACTTGGGCACCGACGGTGCGCAGGAAACCACGCACCCGTTCATCTTCACGTTCCAGGAACCCCTGGCCCATTTCATAGGCGCGCTGCACTTCGATCATGCGCGCGATCTGACCCACCGGATCGACGTTGGAGCTTTCGAGAAAACCCTGCAGGATCGTGGCATCCAGAACCGGTGCCACCTCACCGGCGACCGCAAACCGCACGCCATCGCGGTGCGCCAAGTCACCCGGATCAACGGGCTGCCATAGCCCCAGCAGAGCCAGTGGACGCCCATCGGCCGACAGCGTGCCATCGCGCGCCAGGCTGACATCCTGCGCATCTGGCGGCACGAAAATCGGTGCCCCTCCGGCATCCAGCAACATATACCCGTCCGGGTTCACCAGTTCTCCGGTCGCTCCGGGCATGAAACTTCCGGCACGGGTCAGGCTGTCACCCTCGGGGGTTTGCAGCAGAAAAAAGCCCTCGCCTTCGATGGCGAAGTCAAAATTACCCCCCGTCGGGTCAATGTCGCCTTGGCGCATCTGGACCAGACGGCCGGACGCGTTGGCCATCGACAAGCTACCGCCGCTTGTGCCCTCCAACCGCGCTACATACTCCGCAAAAATCACACCTTCGGCCCGGAATCCGGTCGTCGAGAGATTGGCGATGTTATTGGCCACGCTTTGCATTTCGCGCATCAGACCGGATTGGCGGGTCAACGTCGTATAAAGAGAGCTGTCCATCACATGCCCCCCATCAACGGGATCAACTGGTCGGTGAAATACGAAATCAGCGACTGCGTCATGAACCCCATAGAGCCCCAGAACACGACCAGAATTGCCGCCAGCTTCGGCACGAAGGTCAACGACAATTCCTGGATCGATGTCAGCGCCTGGAACAGGCCCACAGCAAGACCCGCCACCAGAGCCACTAGCAAGATCGGGGTCGAGATCTTGACCGCCACCCATAACCCCTGACGCAGCGTGTCGAAGAAGATCATCTCATCCATCAGACCGGCATCCTCAGGATTTCCTGATAGGCCTCGACCACCCTGTCGCGCACGGTAACAGCCGTTTCGACCGCCAGTTCGGTCTGCGTCAGCGCCGTGACCAACGCATAGGGATCGGCCCCCGTGGTCATCGCCGCCGTGGCCATGTTCTCGCCCTGTTGCACGGTTTCGGTAAAATTCCGGATCGCCTCGGAAAAGGCATTTCCGGCGCTGGCATCAGCCTGCGGTGCGGCGATCTGCTCAGCTTGGCGGATCTGCCCATAGCTCTGGGCCGCAAGCGTGGCTCTGATATCCATTTCTGTCCCTCCTTACCGGCGCAAAAGATCGTTCAGTTCAGACGACATTCGTCGCACCTGATCGAACACCCGCAGGTTGGCCTCGTAGCTGCGCTGCGCCTGACGTGCGTCGGCGATTTCGACAATCAGATCGACATTCGACCCGCTGTAATATCCCGATCCATCGGCAAGCGGATGGGCCGGATCGTAGATCTGCGGCAACTCCGTGCGATCAAGCCGTACGGGGCCGGTCGTGACGCTGCCGGGTTCGGCGGTGCGATCTGGCTGAAAGCTGGTCAGCTTGCGGCGATAGCCGGGCGTATCGGCATTGGCGATGTTTTCCGAAACCTGGGTCAGCCGCGTGGTCTGACTGCGCATGCCGCTGGCGGCAATCGAAAGGGCGCTGCTAAAATCACTCATCCCGCATCCCTCCTATCGGCCCAGGCCGGCGCGCAGCACGTTTATCGCCGAGCGGTAAACCGAAAGCGCGCGCTCATGGTCGCGCTGCGCCTCGACAGAGCGGACCATCTCCAGCTCTAGCGAAACGGTGTTGCCATTTGGCGATTCCGGCCCGCCAGCATCGATTGTTCTGAGGTTCATCTGGCCGCGGGCATCCCCGCCCCCGGCGCGAAACACCTGATCAAAGGGCGCAACATCGCGCGCCCGGAATCCCGGCGTATCGGCATTGGCAATATTCGTGGCGACCTGCATCTGCCGCGCCGCCGAATATTGGGCGCGGGCCTGGGCAAGCCCCAGAATTTCCAGTTTATTGAACATCGGGGCTTCTCCCTCGATCTGACTACACCAAGGCTTAACCGTGATTCCTTTAGAAACCGTAAGTGACGGATTCGCGGAGTGACGGAGACAGCCATGCCACAGCCCCTATTTGACCCGCTCCTGTCCCAGATCGGGGCCATGCGCCCGGTGCATTCCATCGGGCATATCGTTGAACTGCAGGCCGACAGCCTCTGGATCGAGGGGCTGAACAGGGTCGCAGCCCTGGGCGATGCGGTCGACATCGCCGGGCGCATGCGGGCCGAGATCGTGCGCATGACCGACGCCCGGGCCCAGGTTCTGCCCGAAGGCAAGGTCGAAGGTCTGCGCCTGGGTGACAGCGCCCGCCATCTGGGGCCGCGCATGATTGCACCGGGGGCGCATTGGATCGGGCGCGTGATCGACCCCGATGGCGCGCCACTGGATGGCAAGCCGCTTTTTCCTGGCCCAGTGCCGCGGGCGTTGCAGACGGCACCGCCGCCTGCCACCCGACGCCGCGCCATGGGCGCGCGGCTGCCAACGGGCCTGGCCGTGTTTGACACGTTATTGCCGGTTGTGCAGGGCCAGCGGCTTGGCCTTTTCGCAGGCTCCGGCGTCGGCAAATCGCACCTTCTGTCGCGTCTTGCCCGTGGCGTGGCGGCCGATGTGATCGTGATCGGGTTGATCGGGGAACGCGGGCGCGAGGTGCGCGATTTCGTCGAAGAAACTCTTGGCGAAGAGGGGTTGAAGCGTTCGGTTGTTATCGCGGCCACATCCGACCGGTCGCCGCTGGTGCGTCAGCGGGCAGCCTGGACGATGATGAGCGTCGCGGAATATTTCCGCGATCAGGGCGCGCATGTCCTGTTGCTGGCCGACAGCATCACCCGTTTCGCGCAAGCCCACCGGGAGGTGGCCGTCGCCTCGGGCGAACCGGCGGCCCTGCGCGGTTATCCGGCCTCGATGGCGCAGGCGGTCATGTCGCTATGCGAACGCGCGGGGCCGGGAACGGCGGAACAGGGCGACATCACGGCCATCCTGTCGGTTCTGGTCGCCGGCTCGGATATGGAAGAACCGGTGGCTGATACATTGCGCGGCGTGCTGGATGGACATGTCGTGCTAAGCCGTGAGATCGCCGAACGCGGGCGGTTCCCGGCAATTGACCTTCTGCGGTCGGTGTCACGCAGCCTGCCGCGCGCCGCCAGCGCCGAGGAGAACCTAAAAATTGCCACGGCGCGGCGTCATCTGGGGGCCTATGATCGGGCCGAGCTGATGCTGCAGGCCGGTCTCTATACCAGCGGATCGGACGCAGATATCGACGCGGCCATCAAGGTCTGGCCCGGGTTGGATAGCTTTCTGACCGCCGATAGCGAAACCCCTGAGGCCGGGTTCGAAGCGCTGACGCAGGTATTGGCAGCCGCCGATTAACCGCCCCGCAGAAGGGTCAGCGCGATCGAGGCCGATGACGTGGCAAAGCCAAACTGAGCCACCTGCGAGCGCGCCAGATAGATGCGGATCAGGTCATCGACCTTTTCGGGGTCCGAAAACTGGCTGATGGTATCAGAGCCCAGAACGCTGTCGGCGCGATCCTGAAAAATCTCCAATTGGCGATCCAGATTCAGCGCGCCCACCGAGGATGGCAATCCAAAGGCCGTTTCCATCACGCTGCGCAAGGGCGTATTGCCCATGACCCGAAACCACATCGTGGATTCGCTGCCAGCATCGGCCGCGATTTCCGGCAATTCACGCGCCGCATTCAGCGCTAGCCGCATATCGCCATTCACCTCGCCGACCGCCTGCTCAAAGCTAAGATCCTGGAACTTGTCCAGGATCTTGTCGGCAAAACCGGGCGAACGCGACAGCGGTGGCAACTCGGTGCCAAAGCCAAATGCCTGCGAAAACGTGCGGTACCGCTTGTCTGCCAACCGGTTCGACAGCGCGTTGTCATCACTGGTGCCATCCTCCAGAATACGCTGCACAAACGCTTTGTTGGGCAGGTCATCCTGCAGACCAAAGGCCGTCAGCGACACGCGCAACAATCGGTAATCTTTGACCAGCGCCTCGGCGCTGTCGACCTTGCCGATGTTTTCCCGGAAATAGGCCATGTCACGCGCCAGCGCCGGTGCAGAGGCCATGGTGTCGCTTTGCGCCTCAATCGTGCGGTTGAGGAATTGCCAACCCGAATAGCCGCCAAGTGGGATGACGGGGGTAAAGCTCATGACGGACGCGCCGCGATCAGCCTTTCCTCGCGCGGCAGCAAGGCCCGCAACGCCTTCAACGCCTGATATACATTGCCGCTAACCATGTGATCAGTGGCGATTGCCAATTGCGCACGGCTGTCGGGATCGGTGAACACCTGGCTGAGCTGTTCGATGCCGCGCAGCAGCTGCATCCGCGCTTCGTCGCCATCAGCGTCACCCGACAACACCAGCTGCGCGATATAGCAGACGCGACGCACAGGTGTGGTGACCTCATCGGGATGGATGGCATCGCGCAAACGCAGGATGTTGGCGTTGGGCGTCATGATCGACAACCGCGAGCGGCGGTCGCCGTTTTCGATCACCGCACCATTGATCAACACCCGTTCCTTCGGGCTCAGTTTCAGAACAAGACCGCTCATGCTGCCTGCGCCTCCCCGCGCAATCCGCGCATCACGGCGGTGTTGATATCGATCAGGGGCATAATCGGCAGCCCGTCAGTCAGCGCCTTGCGGCTATGCTGAAAGGTAAACTCAGCCAGATAGAATATCTGCGCGCGCAGAGATTGCGGCAGGGCATTATCGGCATCGGCGACGCTGGCGGCCATCAAGGTCCAGAGCCTGCGATTGTCATGCAGCGCAGCGGCGCGGTCGGCCATGCTGGCCTTGGGACCGGCGGCGCGCGACAATTGCGCAGTAACGCGTTCAAAGGCGGCATGTTCGGTGCCGCGCTCGGTTCTGACTGCGGAATTTACAGAACTATATGCCGAATTGGCGAGAAATGATGAGGTCACGGGAGAATATCCTTCCGAGGGGGGTCAGGTCAGTGCCGGTTGGCGGAAAACCCGGGCCAAGGCGATGAAAACGCCCCGGCCCGGACCGGTCCTTACCGGAAGAGCGAAAGGATCGACTGCGGTGCCTGGTTGGCGATCGACAGGGATTGCGTGGCCAGCTGCTGCTGCACCTGCAGCGCCTGCAACTTGGCCGACGCCTCCTCCATATTCGTGTCGACCAGCGTACCGATACCCGTCTTCAGCGAATCGACGAGGCTGTCGATAAAGTTGGTCTGGGTCTCGATCCGGCCCTGCGCCGAGCCGAAAGAAGCGGCCGCGTCGATGGAATTCTGGATCAAGGTCTCGACATTATCCAGCGCCGAGTCGGCACCGCCATCCGTCGTGACATCGATATTATCGAGTCCAAACAGCCCGCCCGACGCCGTGCCGCCGGCCTGGCCATTGTCAGACAGCGTCATCGTGGCCCCTGCGGTGGCGTCAGTGCCGTTATAGTCGACCAGGACGTTCCAGCCATCGGTGGCATTGCCGCTCACCTGGGTCGTAACACCGGTTTCACCGCCGGCATCCACGGCCGTTTTCAATCCACGCGCCACATCCTCCATCGTTTCACCTTGGCCTGCGACATAGTTATAGTCGGTTCCGTTCACACTGATACGATAGCTGTCGCCCTCGTTCACCGTCGCCTGGGTGGACAAAGAGACTGCCTCGGCGCGATAGGTCAGGGTAGTGGCGGCCGACCCGGTAGCCGCAGTCGCGCTATCGCCGGTGCCGGCATTGGCCATGGCGATCGTATCCGTGCCGCCCGCATTCCATGCGACGTTAAACTCCTCGAAAGCGTTGGTGTTGCTGAGCGTCAGCACGCCGCTCCCGTTCGAGGATGCGGAAATTCCGGTCAGTCCAAGCGCGTTGATCTGTGCCTCGGCATTGTCGATCATCGTCGCGGCATCGGTGTCGAAGGCCACGGTGATGCTCGACCCGCCAACCGTCAACTCAAGCGCATCGGCCCCCGACGTGTTGGCATAGGTCAGAGCAACCGAATTGGCCGCGCCGGTGCTGTCAATGTTGGCCGCCCCGGCCGTGATGTTGGTGGCCAGCGATGCACCCGCGCCATAAACGCCCGCCCCCGACGTCAGATCCTGCCGGGCGATCGAGATGTTGCTGGCGGTGACCGATCCGTTTTCGGACCGATCAAGCGAGGACAGGACATTCACCTCATCGGTGCCTTTGACCAGGTTCAAACCGTTGAACTGCGCCGCATTCACAACCGAGTTGATCTGGTCGCGCAGCGCGACGATATCGGTCTGGATCTTGGCGCGGTCGACGTTTTCTTCCTGAGCGGCGACCACCTTGCCTTTGATCTCGGTCAGAAGGTCGGTCACGGTTTCCGACGCGTTTCGCGCCACCGCCACAGTCGATTCGCCCAACGACAAGCTCTCCGAGATGCCCTTGAACCCTTTCACATCGGATTCCATCACCTTGGAAATCGCCCAGACGGCCGAATTGTCCTTGGCCGTCGCAACCGTCTTACCGGTGGAGATTTCGCTTTGCGTCTTGGTGAGGTCCGTGTTGACGCTTTTCAGTGTTTGCAGCGCGACCATTGCGCTGGTGTTGGTCAGAATACTGGACATGGTGTGCCCTTCCTTCAAGTTGCCTGGCGCTTGGTTCCGCGCCCTGATCAAACCGGCCTTGGCTGGTTCACCCGAAACGTCCTTCTGACGCCTGCAACAGGCCTCAGGCCCGCTACGCCACCTTGCTCAGGTGCCCGGCAACTCTCGCCAGAAACCGCTAACAAGCCCCTAAGCGAACAGGGTATTTCCAGTGGATTTTATTGGAATTATCGGCGGTTTTTTGGCAACGATTCGTGGGCTCAGCTGCGCCGCTCGAACCGGGGGCGCGGCGTGCCGATCTGCCCAGCGCGCCCCTGTCTGTCATAGCTTGTGAAGCCCTTGCCGCTTTGCCTTGCATCGCGCGCGTCCTGCACGCCCCTCAATGCGGCCTGCAGCAGGCGACCCTGATGCGCCGCCCGGGCTTTGATCGCCGCCAGACGGTCCATGTTTGCGCGCGCGATTGGTGCGGCGCTGAGCCCGGACATGGCAGCTTGAATCGCGGCCTCAATCTCTCCAAGTGTGTCGAAGGCACCGCTCAGAATGCTCGCGCGTTGCCGCTCAAGCGCAACCTCCAGCGCCGCTAACGGATCGCGCATGCGCGCCGTCATGAGCCCGGATTCTCTCGCGCGACCAGGGCGTTGAACAGCGATTCGGCCAGCCCGATGCCGCCGCCCTCGGCCATCGCGCGCGCCTGTTCAGTACGCAAAAAGGACGAAAACTGTTCTTCGCCGGCACCACCCCCAAAGCTGGTGCGGGCCTGCGCCGATCCCGCATAGCGCAGCATTTCCGAAAGAAATGATGCCTCAAGATCGCGCGCAACCTCGCGCAACTGTTCCCGCCGTTCCGGCGTCAGCTGTGGCGCGGCCGGGGGCACTAAGGCCAGATCGCTCATCGAAAGCCTCCTCAATTGCGCCGATAATCCCAGCCGGTGGTAAAGATTTGGTAAGCTTCTTGGGTAAACCTGCCGCCATTCTGGAAGAACTCTGGACCTGAGAGCACATGGCCCCCGGCGCAAGCCCCCTTTCCGTGATCCCGGCACCGCAAGTGTTGGAACGTGCCGCAGCAGGCGCGCGGCCCGCCCCTGACGCGGGCTTTCTGGCGTTTCTCGCGCCCGAAGCCGACGCCGCACCGCGCCAGCCGCCAAGCACTCAGCCTGAGGCCACCGCCCGATCCAGCGTTGAACCGGCGGCGACCGGCGCGGAAATGGCCAACCCCTCTTTGTTGCTCAGGCCCGCACCGATCCCCCAGGTCAATATCGCGGCAGAGGACGCAACGGTCGCCGAATTCGTCGCCACCCCGGACCAGCAGACCACCGCAGCACAACCTGCTCCGACGAACGCAGGCTTTGACAGGGTGGGCCCGGCTGGCCCGCTGGCCCCTAGCGCGCAAACGCCCTCGCAAGCGGCCCCGAGCCCGGTTTTCGCGCTCGCGGATCCGACCCCCTTTGGCGTCACTCCGCGCATTGTGGATCAACCCGTCGCCCCGGCAGTGCCAGAGCCTGCCACAGCTCCGCTTCTGCCCCCCGGCCCCGCCGCAAGTTCGGCGGCCGTGCCCCCGGTCCCGGTATCTGCCGCGCCTCCCTCGGTCCAGTCCACCGCCCCGATCAAAGCGACAGCGCCGAGCATCGGCGCAGATCCCCGCGCGATGCCTGCGCCGCCGAACGCGGCACCAGATGCGGTGCCAATCTCGCAATCTCCCGCCGCAGAAAGCGCGGCACGGCCCGGCCCGTCCCAAGCCCTGCCGCCGGTGGCTGACACCATCGATATGCGCGCAGGCCCGGCACCCGAAGGGCCCTCTATGCCCCGCCAGCCGGTCCCAACCACGACACCGGCCACGACGACCGCGCCCACCCTGGACCCGCCGGACATCGCCCCGTCGCCCCGGATCAAGGCAGCGGAGCAATCTGTTGCCGCCGCGGCAGCACCGGCCCCGGCTCAGGCGGCCACCGCAGCGCCGCCGCCCGGGCCCCGCCCGATTCTGTCCGAGCCCCCCGCAACAGACGGGATCCGGTCGCCCGCCACCCTCGCGCCCGATGGCGCTCGACCAGGTGGCGTTTCGCCTGCGGTGGCGCGCGTGATTGAGGCGATGCAGGCCTCACCCGCGATCGCCCCAACAGCAACGCCCCAACCGCGCCCCAACACCAGTTTCACGGTGCCGCCAGCAGCTACGCCAGCCGTCCCGAGCGCAGCGCCGCAACCGCGCCCCCCATCGCCACCGCCCGGCCCCACGACCCTATCAAGCGTATTACCCGAGGCATCGCCCGCGCCGCGCCCAACATCAACGCGGGCCCTCGCCACTGAACCAACGGCCGCCGGCGGCGTCGCGAAGCCCGAAGCTGGACCGCCCGCTGCAGCGTCCATGCGCCCCACCCCACCGACGTCATCGCCACCGCCCGAGCTTATTGCCGCGCCCCAATTGCGCGATGAGCCCGGCTTCAAACCGCCGACCACGACCGCGGCCTGGGAGCCGGCCCCGCGCGCGGCCCTGCCTCAAGCGCCATACGCGTATCCCGATCGTCCCGATATCGCGTCTCCGCCGATAACCAGCCTAGATCCCCTGCAGGACGCGGCCCTGAGCCCCGTTGCAGCCAATGGAGAAGGCAGTTTCCAGAGTATCGACGAACTGGCTGCGATCTCCGCTGCTCCTCTGCGAGAGGTCGCGGCCGGGGCCCCCGTAACGGGCTCCCCCGCTGCCCCCGCGCTTGCGCGGGCGCAGCAGATTGCAGCGCAGATCACCGCCCAGACGGCGAATCTTACCAGCATCGCCGACCGCGCCGCACCGCTAGAAATCGCGCTTGATCCACCAGAACTTGGACAGCTACGGATCTCCGTCGCCCGCGGCGAAGACGGGATCGTCCTGAATGTCGCGGTCGACCGGCCTGAAACACTTGAGCTCATGCGCCGCCACGCCGGCCTTCTGAGTCAGGAATTCCAACGTCACGGATTGGAAAACACCGGGTTTTCGTTTTCGGGGCGCGATGACGATCAACCCATGCCGGGCCACGCCAGCCCAGAGAGCGCCTCGATCACCCCCCCCGATGCTGCGCCCGAGGCACGCCAGACCACAGCCACCCGCCAGGGTGACGGCACCAGTCTCGATATTCGGATCTGAAGGAGAACTGCTATGGATGTCACCCAAGCCCCCGCCACCTCCGCCTCCGCGGGGACCGCGCCAACCAAAGCAGCAGAGGCCGATACCAGTGTCATCCGGTCGGATTTCCAGACCTTCCTGAACATGCTGACCACACAGGCGCAAAACCAGGATCCACTCAACCCTATGGATTCCAGCGAATTTTCCACCCAGCTGGCCACATTTTCAGGCGTGGAACAGCAGGTGCGCACCAACGATCTGCTGACCGCCCTGCAACAAAGCCTGGGCCAAAGCGATGTCGGTCAGATGGCTGATTGGATTGGCATGGATGCCCGCGCCGAGATGCCGATGGCCTTTCAGGGTGAGCCGCTGACGCTGTTTGCCCCGGCCCAGGCGCTGGCCGACCGGATGGAGCTGGTCGTGACCGACGCGACCGGAGCCGAGTTGCAGCGCGTGGCCATTCCGGCTGGTGACGTGGCCTTTCAATGGGCTGGCGTCACGACCGATGGCAGCCCGTTGCCCGCGGCAGTCTATGACTTCCAGGTCGAATATTTTGCGCAGGACGCCTCGCTCGGCACGCAAGCGGCCCAAGGATACGCCCGGATTAACGAGGCACAGATTCTGGACGGTGAGGTCTGGCTGTCAATGCAGGGGGGCGTTCAGGTCCGCTCAGATCTGGTGCAGGCCATGCGCGGATGAACCCAGGCCCCGGTTCATCGCGGCAGGCATGCGTTACTTGGTCGGGTCGGGTGCCGGGTCCGGTTGACCACCGCCCCCGCCGATGATCAGCTCGGCCTGCGGATAGCCGACCTCGCCCGGCGGCGCGAAGGTGCCGACATAAATGTCATATTGCCCCTGCAGCGGTGCCCCCCAGACAAGGCTGGGCTGCGAATCGCCGGCCCCGTCATCGTCGCAATACCAGCGCCCGTCAGGGGCGTTGATCAGCAAAGTGGTGTCCTGCTGGCTGGCAACGCCAAAGCTCAACTCCGCGCCATTGCCCTGATATTGCACCCGGAAATCGGGGGCCTCGGCGACATGCCCGGCGCAGCCATCCCCGACGCTCGCGGCCAACAGGTTGCCCCCCGCCAGCAATTGCTGACGATGTGGATCGGGCTGAAATCCGGCGGCGAGCTGCACAAATCCAAAGGTCGGCGGCAGGGTGAAATCGGGCGCGTCCGCACGCAGATCGACCTGCGGTGTTTCGCCCGCCATGGTGGCATCGATCCAGTCGGCAAAGGCCGACACACGCGTGTAAGTGCCGTAATGATCGCCATCCTGATGGCAATAATTCCCGCCCGAGACCAGCCCGACCTGGACATAGCCTTCGGCGTCACGGGCATGCAGCGGTCCGCCGCTATCGCCGCGACAGGCATCTGCGATCGCCTCGAGGAACCCGGCGCACAGGACAGATCCCCCTGCAGCGGGATCACACAGATTATTGGCAACGATCGGCACCGCCG
>Ga0316207_10001619_pt1 | contig 26599 bp, 20 predicted proteins | sample 6weekpyrite_MG_FD_204943 | JGI IMG/M metagenome (GOLD analysis project Ga0316207, IMG submission 204943) | Microbial mat bacterial communities from mineral coupon in-situ incubated in ocean water Damariscotta River, Maine, United States -... | ecosystem: Environmental > Aquatic > Marine >... | reverse complement strand
ATTCAGATAATATTCGCGCTGTGTCTTTTCCATCTGACGTTTGACACGGCTGCGAATTTTCTTCTCAACCTGCAAAACACCGATCTCACCTTCCATAAGGCCGAGAACGCGCTCAAGGCGAATACTGGCATCAGGCTCTTCCAGAAGAGATTGCTTTTCAGTGATCTTGACCGCGATATGGGCGGCGATGGTGTCGGAAAGTTTGCCTGGCTCAGTGATCTGGGCAAGTGAAGCCAGAGCTTCCGGCGGCACTTTTTTGTTCAGCTTGACGTAATCTTCAAATTTGCCGGACACTGAGCGCATAAGCGCTTCAAGCTCATCCTCATTTCCCAAATCTTCAAAAAGAGGATCAGCAACGGCTTCATAATATTCTTCATTGTCGAGAAATTTGACGATCTCCACGCGGACACCGCCCTCGACCAGAACCTTGACCGTTCCATCCGGCAATTTCAGCAATTGAAGCACGGAAGCGATAACACCGGTTGAGTGAATCGCATTGGAGGCAGGCTCGTCATCCGCAGCCACTTTTTGCGTCGCAAGCAGAATTTGCTTGTCCGCTTTCATGACTTCTTCCAGGGCCTTTACCGATTTTTCGCGTCCGACGAAAAGCGGAACGATCATGTGTGGAAACACAACAATGTCGCGTAAAGGCAAAAGGGGAAGCGTCTTCGTATCAGGCATGATTACTCCATTCGCGCCCAGACGAGTGCGCACACAAATCAAGAACGACAGGCTGGCTTGATTCGGCTAACAACCGATGGACGATTTCTGTGATGTCCGTTGAAGACATCGTTCATGCCTAGAGGTGGCGACGCGGGGGCGCTTAGTCAAGCACCCGTCGCTTTATCGTCCTTGCGTTCTGCATATATGAAGAGAGGTTTGGCATTACCATCAACGACTTCACCGTTAACGACAATTTCCTCAACCCCTTCCAGACTTGGCAGATCGAACATGGTTTCCAGCAATATACCTTCCATGATCGAACGCAATCCACGTGCCCCCGTTTTACGGGCAATGGCGCGGCGGGCAACAGCTTTCAGAGAATCCTCTGTGAATGTCAGGCCAACGCCTTCCATGTCAAACAGACGCTGATACTGCTTCAACAAAGCATTTTTCGGCTGTGTCAGAATTTCCACCAGAGCATCTTCATCAAGATCTTCCAGTGTCGCGATGACAGGTAGACGCCCTACAAATTCCGGGATCAGACCAAAACGCAACAGATCATCAGGCTCGACCCCTTGCAGGATTTCACCCATGCCGCGTGTATCTTCTTCACGGACATCAGCACCGAAACCGATTGAAGTTCCCTGACCGCGCTGTGAGATCACTTTATCCAGACCGGCAAAGGCACCACCAACGACAAACAGGATGTTTGTTGTATCCACCTGCAGGAATTCCTGCTGAGGATGCTTACGGCCACCTTGTGGCGGAACGGAAGCCACTGTGCCTTCCATGATTTTCAGCAAGGCTTGCTGCACGCCCTCACCCGATACATCACGCGTGATGGACGGATTGTCGGACTTGCGGGAAATCTTGTCGATCTCATCGATGTAAACGATGCCGCGCTGAGCGCGTTCGACGTTGTAATCAGCGGACTGCAAAAGCTTCAGGACGATATTTTCAACATCCTCACCCACATAACCGGCTTCGGTCAGTGTTGTGGCATCTGCCATGGTGAAGGGAACATCGAGAATACGCGCCAGCGTCTGGGCCAGCAAAGTTTTACCGCAACCGGTCGGACCAATCAGCATGATATTGGATTTGGCCAATTCAACATCATCACTTTGTGACGCGTGATTTAAACGCTTGTAGTGATTGTGGACAGCAACAGACAAGACGCGCTTGGCGTAAGACTGGCCGATCACATAATCATTCAACACATTGAAAATTTCTTGTGGAGTGGGAACACCTTCCTTGGATTTCACCAGGGAGGATTTGTTTTCCTCACGGATGATATCCATGCAGAGCTCAACGCACTCGTCACAAATAAACACCGTTGGTCCGGCAATCAGCTTGCGAACCTCGTGCTGGCTTTTGCCACAGAACGAGCAATACAGGGTATTTTTGGCCTCGCCGTCTCCGCCTGTCGTTTTACTCATAACTGCTCCAATTCAACCCACATGCCCAATTTAGGGCCAATTACATTACTCGGCTGCAAATTAAGGGCCGAAAGCCTAGCAAACGGTTTCAATCTGCTCACATTCGACCACAAAACAGTAGTATGGATCAAGTTTTGATCCCTCTACCAATCAATTATTCCTTATCGCCCTTATCATCATCGGTCTCTTGGCGTTCTGCGATGACATGATCAATAAGGCCAAACTCCTTACTTTCGTCCGCTGACATGAAGTTGTCGCGATCCAGAGCTTCTTCAATTTCTTCATACTTACGGCCGGTATGTTGAACATAAATCTCATTCAACCGACGCTTGATTTTCATGATATCAGCGGCATGACGCTCGATATCTGAAGCCTGCCCACGAAACCCGCCGGACGGCTGGTGCACCATGATCCTGGAATTTGGCGTGGCATAACGCATGCCCGCTTCACCCGCTGTCATCAGCAAGGAACCCATGGACGCGGCCATACCCATACACATGGTTGAAACAGGGCTACGGATATATTGCATGGTATCGTAAATCGCCAAGCCCGCAGAAACCACACCACCCGGTGAATTGATATACATCGAGATTTCTTTTTTCGGGCTTTCCGATTCAAGGAATAAGAGCTGCGCCACAATCAAGCTGGCCATATGATCTTCGATCGGGCCGGTGATGAAGATGATGCGTTCTTTGAGCAGACGCGAATAAATATCGAAGGAGCGTTCTCCCCGGCTGGTCTGTTCAATGACCATAGGCACAAGGTTCATAGTCACATCTTCAATATCACGCATATCAGGCTCCTCGGGCAAGGTCCGGACGGACCGAGTCGTTAAATTGGATTGCGCACGACTATTGCGAGCGTCGCACACACAAGCAAGTCGGGCTATACAGCACCAATTATTGCCCAGAGGTTAGGACCAATGAAAAACGCCGGCACATGACTGCACCGGCGCTTCATTCATTTTGCAAATTAAAGGATTAGGCTTTCTTTGTAGCCGCCTTTTTTGCTGGTGCTTTTTTAGCTGCGGGCTTTTTGGCAGCAGGCTTTTTGGCGGCTGTTTTCTTGGCCGCTGGCTTGTCAGCCGTCGCTTTTTTCGCAGCTGCTTTTTTTGCAGGTGCTTTCTTGGCGGGTGCTTTTTTCGCAGCCGCTTTTTTCTTCGCAGGCTTTTTCTTCGCCGGTGCTTCGTCTTCGTCCGCGTAAAGATCGTCTCTTGAAACTGTTACGTCTTTCACATCTGCCAGCTCAAGAATGTAGTCGACGACCTTTTCTTCGTAGATCGGTGCCCGCATCTGGGAAACGGCTTCCGGGTTCTTGGAATAAAATTCCACAACCTGGCGCTCCTGACCCGGATATTTCATCGCTTCTTGATTGACCGCACGAGACAATTCTTCCTGGGTCACATCAATTGAATTGGCACGGCCAATCTCAGCCAAAACCAGTCCCAAACGAACACGGCGCTCGGCGATAACGCGATATTCAGCCTTCAATTCGTCTTCAGACTTGTTCTTGTCTTCGTCTTCAAGCTGATCCTGTTCCATGGCGTTGGTGATTTCGCGCCAGATGTTTTCGAACTCGGCTTCAACCATTTTCGGTGGCAGATCAAAATCGTGCGCTGTATCGAGCTGATCAAGAACCGCCCGCTTGACCTTCATCCGGGATTGACCGGCATGCTCATCTGAAAAGCGCTTCTTCAAAGCGTCTTTCAAGGCGTCCAATGAATCCAGACCCAGACGCTTAGCCAGCTCTTCATCAATGCTGGCCTCTTTCTTGGATTCGATCCCTTTGACATTCACTTCAAACACAGCGGCTTTGCCAGCCAGGGCAGCCGCCTGATAATCGGCCGGGAAATCAACATTGAGCTCGCGCTCTTCACCCGCCTTGGCACCAACGAGCTGCTCTTCAAAACCCGGAATAAATGCACCATCACCGATGGCAACGCGGGAATCTTCAGCTGAACCGCCTTCAAAGACTTCACCGTCAATCTTGCCAACAAAATCGATGACGACAACATCACCGGTTTCTGCCTTAGCTTTCTTGCCGCCTTTTTTAGGTTCGTAATCACGGCTCTCATTGGCCAGATTATTCAATGCATCTTCAACCTGACTGTCTTCGACTTCAGCAATTGGACGCTCGACTTTGATCTTGGCTGGATCAGCCGGTTCAAACTCAGGCATCACTTCCAGTTTGATCTCAAAGGAAAAGTCAGCCTTTCCGGCCATCACATCCTTGGAGTCGCTTTTGACTTCAATATCAGGCTGGGATGCCGGACGAAGATTATTGTCGGTCAGTGTCTTTTGTGTGGTTTCGGGCACCAGCTCATTGAGCAGATCGCCCATGATTGATTCGCCAAACATCTTGCGAATATGGCTCACAGGCACTTTACCGGGACGGAAACCCTTGAGGCGAACCTCAGGACGAATTTCTTCAATCTTTGCGTCCAGGCGAGCTTGCAGATCGTCAGCTGCAAATACGATCTCATAAGTACGGCTCAAGCCTTCGGAAGCTTTTTCGGTGACGTTCATTGAATTGCCCTGAAATTTATGATGCTGCGCGGTCGCCCGCTATAAAAACGAGCGCGCGTTATGTCACGCCGATTTGACCCGTGCAACGCTGTGGCGCGGCTGAAGCATGAAGTTGAGTGAAGTTTCTCTGTTTTTTGTGCCGAAAAACGATGTTTTGTTCTCAAAATCGAACACGTAGCGTCCACAAGCACGCCAAAAGCCCTTTGGTAGGCGTCGGCCGGTCAATCCGCTTCATCCAAGACATGAGCGTAGCGAATTGTCATGAGATCAAATGGAGTCTCTCTTGATCACCCACTCAAAGTGACAGACAGCCTTGAGCCGTGTTTCATGCGAGCATCGACCCTGAAATTCACATCTGCAGCACGCTCGGGTCGAGCGCAGCGGAAACAAACAGGAATGGTGCGGATGAGAGGACTTGAACCTCCACTCCCGAAAGAACTAGAACCTAAATCTAGCGCGTCTACCAATTTCGCCACATCCGCGCACCAAGACTGCCTGCTATATTGAATAGCCCTGCACGGCGTCAACACAGCTAAGCTGTCAGACTTCAGCAAATGCCCCCTTATTTAACTCGGGCATGGCAGAGAAAGCCAAAACAGCCCTCATGAGCGGCGCATCTCTTCCCAGCAGCAATGCACTGCAGTTGTATTTCAGAACCTAATGTACTTTTAATCTCTTTGCCCCTTTATGGCTGAGATCAGCACAGGGTTTTCTCGGTTAGGTATATGAGCGTGGATTTAAATACATTTTTGAAAACCGCCTTGGCCAACAAAGAAACGGTTGATGTCGGACAATTCCATTTACTCAATCTGGATGCTGTCAAAGAAATGGCCGGCGGGGACTGGCCTAACAAGCGCAAGAAAATCTTCGATGTCAGTACGCATTTCATCGAAAAACGCATCTCTCCCGATGATTTGCTTATGCCGTGTGCTGAAGGTTTCTTACTGATTTTCGCCGATGCCGGAAAAGATTCAGACGAAGAAATCGAACAGATCAGCAAAGCCTTGCAGATATTTTTTATGGGTGCTCCGGATTTGAAGACCCTGGAAGTAAGCTGGCAATCAGATACGGTCACAGCCAAAGAACTTGTCGAATTGGCGGCTCCCAGCCAGGCTGAACCGGAAAAAGCCCCCGTTGAAGAACAGAAAGCCTCACCGGCTCCGTCAAAGGCAAAGCCCGGTTTCAAAAGCTGTTTCAGACCGATCTGGGACGCTCAAAATCAAAGCATCGCCTTCAATCGCTGCTTCACAAAATACGAAGTTGCTGATCGTTTGATTGATGGTCGGCGTGTCATTCAGATGAGAATGGCCGATATCTCTCATGATGAACTTGATGAAACCACAGCGACAACGTCTCTTGACGTGTTCAAGCTCTTCTTCAAGAACAACAAACAAATCTCACTTTGCCTGTCGGTCCATGCGTCAACGCTATCAACGACAGAAAGCCTGAGCGCCTATCTGGAGCCCTTTCGGGCAATACCGGAAGCGTCGCGTAAATCGATCATCTTCAAAATCGATGATTTACCTCACAATGCGCCCGCATCTGTAGAGCTTTTGACTGAACTGAAAAAATTTGGAGCCCGGACAATTGTCGAAGTTCCGTTCGGAACCACCGATCTCAGCCTATACAAGTCCTGCGGCGTCAGCATTTTCAGTTCCATCCCACCCAAGCCCGTCAATGAAGATTCTTTGCGGTTGAATGAGCCTGCCTGCAGGGCTCTCAAAGAATTCGTCCAGGCTGCCAATGCCATGCAAGCCCAAACCTTGCTCAGCGATGTCCGGGATTTGAAAACGCTGAAATCCGGCATGGATTGCGGCGTCCGGTTTTTCTCCGGAGATTCAGTTGTCGCCGATGGGCAAAAACCTTTACCCAAGCGTCCTCTTTCCATGGTCGATTTGTGCCGGATCAACAAAGCGGCCTGATGCCTCACTTGCCCTGAGGCCTGCAACACCCTAACTGGCAGACTTAAACCGGTTAGAGTGAGTAGACGTTATGGATTGGGAACAACGCTTTCGTGACAATCACGCCCCTTGGGAACGCGGAAACCTTCATCCTGCGATTGAGCACTGGAAACAATCCGGAGATTTCAAACCGGGTATGAAGGCTTTTATCCCCGGATGTGGGCGCGCGCCCGAGCTGTTGCATCTGGCCAATGCCGGGCTGGACATGACTGCAGCGGATATCTCGAACACCGCTCTGGACTGGCAAAAAGGCGCACTGGAAGCTGAAAATCTCACGGCAGAGCTGGTGTCCGGTGATGCCTTTGCGTTTGAACCCGACCAGCCCTTCGACATTATTTTCGAGCAAACATTTTTGTGTGCGATACCGCCCAAGCTGAGAGAGCTCTATGAGACCAGCGTCCACAAATGGCTCAAGCCCGGCGGCAAGCTCCTCGCCCTGTTCATGCAAAAGGACGAAATGGGCGGCCCGCCCTATGCCTGCCCGATTCCGGTGATGCGAAAGCTGCTTCCTGAAGAACGGTGGATATGGCCAGAAGATGAAGAATTAATCGCTTACCCGCACCCCAGCCTCAATGACAAAAAAGAATTAGCCGGGGTGTTAGTGCGTCGTTAGGCGGGCTCTTCAGCTGTTTCAGTCTTGTCTTTGCGCTTGCGCCTTGCCCGTGCCGTCATCGGGGCCCGCGTCAGGACAAACAACACCGTCAAAATGCCTGAAATCACATTGGCCCAGGCCATTGCCCAGATAATGCCGGTCGGTGTGCCGATATAATGACCAAAGACCAAAACCAGCGGGATCATCAAAATGATCGCCCGACCAAATGTAATCATCACGCCGTAAGCTGGACGGCCTAAGCCATTAAAGCCCGCACTGCCCGCCATGGTGATGCCATAACCGGCCACGGTCAGTGGAACGATATGCCAATAGGCCTGAGCAATGCGCTGGGCTTCCAGATCATCGGGCACAAACAGGGCGGCCAGAGGACCGGCAAAGAAGTAAAGCACACAGGCCGCAAACAAGCCCCATCCGATGCTGAAGGCAAAGCTTTTCAAAAAGGCTTGCTTGACACGGCCCGCATCACCGGCCCCACCATTTTGACCGGTCACCGCCCCAATAGAGGCCGACAGGGCAAACAAGGGCGCAATGACAAAAGCTTCCATCCGTCCGCCCACACCCACACCGGCCACCGCGGCCTCACCAAACTGGGCCATGCCCAGCCCGCCCATTGCCACCGTCAGGGCAAAGGGGTTGAAAGTGTTTGAAAAGGCCGCCGGAATACCCACACGGGCGATATCAAACCAATGGTGCAAAACCTCGCCGATACCGGGCCAGGAAAAATCGATCAGCTTTTCCTTGAACACCAGATACCAAGAGACCATTCCGAAGGTGACGGCATTGGCTGCCACGGTTGCCAAGGCGGCCCCTTTGACGCCCATGCCCAAGCCTGGAAACCAGCCAAACACATCATCGAGGATAAAGATCGGGTCGAGCACCAGATTGACCAGAGCCGCGCCCATCATCATCATGCTGGGAATAATCGCATTACCAAGCGCCCGCAGGATATTGCTGGCCACCATTGGGCCAACGATCAGCACAATGCCGCCAAACCACACACTCATATAGTCCACCACATAAGGCATCATCGCTTCGGTGGCACCAATGGCTCTAAACATCGGCTCGACAAAGATCATGCCCAAAATTGAGGCGGACCCAACCAGTATGAAGGCCAGAGACAGCGCATCCGTGGCCAGACGGCGCACGGTAGAGTGATCCTTCTCACCGGCCGCGCGTGACACCGCCGAAACAGCACCTGCCCCCAAGCCGATGGCCACACTCATCACCAACATGGAGACGGGGAAACTCATCTGCACGGCGGCCTGCTGTTCAACGCCAAGGGAGCCGACCCAATAGGTATCGATCTGACCGACCAGCATCATTGCCAGAATGGCAAAGCTCATCGGCATCAACATGCGCAATATGTGACCAAAGACCGGTCCTTGCGTCATATCACGCGTTGATTTTCCGGCCATGAATTTCCCCTCAAAATACAGTGAGCAGTGTAGATAGGGTGCTCGTCCCGTGTCTGCATGCTATTGCCGTCACATCACTGTGAATAACCTTTATGTCTCCGTCACATTGAGATCATACGCCGCAATACCCGCCAGATTGACGATATCGGTCACCGGCGCGCCGAGACGGGCGATCTGCACCGGTTTTTCCATCCCCACCATCATCGGACCGATAATCGTCGCTCCGCCAGCGGCTTTGAGAAGGCGCGCAGCAATCGAGGCTGAATGCACCGCCGGCATGATCAGCACATTGGCTGGTTGGCTCAGGCGCGAGAATGGATAAATCTTGTGATGTTCCGGATCGAGCGCCACATCAGCGGCTATTTCGCCCTCATACTCAAAATCCACACACATATTATCCAGAATGGAGACCGCTTCCTGCACCCGGTCAGATAAATCCCCCGGTGGATTGCCAAAGCTGGAATAGGCCAGAAACGCCACATGCGGCGTCATTCCCAAACGTTTGGCCGCATGGGCCGTTGCCATGGCGATTTCGGCCAGGGCCTGCGGATTGGGATAGTCGGCAATACTGACATCGCCAATCAGCAAGGTCCGCCCTTGCGATATCGCTGCTGTGATCCCTACCGTTCGGCAACCCTCGGCGGAATCCAGCACAAGGCGCACATCATCCATCACCACATTGGAGTGACGGGTCACACCGGTGACCATGCCGTCGGCATGGCCCATTTTCAACATGCAGGCGGAGAAGACATTGCGATCATTATTGACCAGGCGCTGCACATCGCGTCGCAAAAACCCTTTGCGTTGCAGACGCTTGTAGAGAAAATCAGAATATTCGGCGTTATATTCCGACATTCGTGCATTACAGATACGCAAAGCATCTTCCGGAATGCCCAGCTCGCGCATATTGGCCTTGGCCACTTTTTCGCGTGCCACCAATATCGGCTCACCCAGCTCCTGGGTCTTGAAGGCATAGGCGGCCCGGATGATGGAAGGCTCCTCACCCTCGGCAAAGACGATGCGTTTTTGCTGGGCGCGGATAGAGGCTGTGACCCGTTGTTGCAGGGCCGCCGTCGGATCAAGGCGCCGAGCCAAGGATTGGGTGTAGGCTTCACCTTCTTCAAACGGAATACGCGCCACACCGCTCTCCACTGCGGCACGCGCCACAAACGGCGGCACCCAGGCGATCAAGCGCGGATCGAACGGCGTGGGAATGATATAATCCCGGCCGTATTGCATCCGGTCCACCTTATAGGCATGCGCCACTTCATCGGGCACATCTTCGCGCGCCAAAGCCGCCAGGGCCCGTGCTGCGGCGATTTTCATCTCTTCATTGATCGTGCGCGCCCGCACATCCAGAGCCCCGCGGAAAATATAGGGAAAACCCAGCACATTATTGACCTGATTGGGATAATCAGAACGCCCCGTCGCCATGATCACATCATCACGAACCTCTTTCACCTCTTCCGGTGTTATCTCCGGTGTCGGATTGGCCATGGCAAAAATGATCGGATCCTTGGCCAGACTGGCGACAATCTCCTTGGTGAACACACCGCCCGCTGACAGGCCGAGCAGACAATCCGCGCCCTCGGCCGCTTCGGCCAGCGTGCGTTTATCGGTCTTGATGGCGTGTTTATTGAGGCGCTCATGGCCACCGTCCCGGCCCTCATAAACCACACCGTCCAGATCAACCACAGTGACGTTTTCTGATCTAACCCCCATCGACTGGATCAAATCCAGCACGGTCAGACCCGCCGCTCCGGCTCCGCACAGCACCACTTTCAAATCTTCAAATTTGCGGTTCGTCAGATCGCAGGCATTGATCAGACCGGCAGCCGCGATAATCGCCGTGCCGTGCTGGTCATCGTGAAACACCGGGATATCCAGCTCGTCGCGCAATCGGCGCTCAATTTCAAAACATTCCGGGGCCTTGATATCTTCCAGATTGATGCCGCCAAAGGTGTTTCCAAAGCCTTTGACGCAAGCGATGAAAGCCTCCGGGTCGGTATAATCCACCTCCACATCAAAGGCATCGATATCGGCAAAGCGCTTGAACAACACCGCCTTGCCCTCCATCACCGGCTTGGACGCAGCCGGGCCCAGATTGCCCATGCCCAATATCGCTGTGCCATTGGAGACCACACCAACCATATTGCCCTTGGAGGTATAATCATAAACGCTTTCAGGGTTTTCCGCGATCGCGCGAACCGGCGCAGCCACGCCCGGCGAATAGGCCAAAGCCAGATCACGCTGGGTGGCCATCGGCTTGGTGGGTGCCAGGGCCAGCTTGCCCGGCACAGGCTTCATATGAAACAGCAAAGCCTCGGTATCAAAGGGAGAAATTGTTGGTTTGGACGGCATGTGAAAACCCTGATGGTAAATGTCGGGTTGAACATGGACTGCACCGGCTTTAACGCCAAGCCCGTTTCGCTTTGATGTGTGTACTCGTCCTTCGAGGCTCGCAGAGCGAGCGCCTCAGGATGAGGTTGAATCGTATGAAGCTCTTAAAAACTTCATCCTGAGATGCTGTGAGGGCTTTGCCCGATCAACCTCGAAGGCCCCAAAATTCAAGCGATAAAAGCCCGTTTCATCACCCCCGGCAGGGCGTCAATCAGATCATCGCTGATCAGACCCATGCCCAACGCCATCCCGGCATCACCATGCAGCCAGACGGCCGCACATGTCGCTTCAAAAGACGTCATGCCCTGAGCCAGCAAACCGCCAATCATCCCGGCTAGAACGTCCCCTGCGCCCGCCGTGGCCAGATAAGGGCTGGCATGCTCATTGACCACCATCCGGCCCTCGGGCGAGGCGATTACCGTTTGGGCCCCTTTGAGCAAGACCACACACCCAGCCCTTTTGGCCGCCTCTAAAACCGCATCCATCTTCGTCTCATGTAAAGCCAATAGACCGGGAAACAGGCGCTCAAACTCACCGGCATGCGGGGTCAAGACGTCACTCGCCCGCAACACCTCAAACAAGGCATCTGGTTGATCTTCAAAACTGGTCAATGCATCCGCATCGAGCACCAAGGGAGCATTATGATGACTGGCATCCAGTACTGCTTTGCGCGCCGCATCCCCCACACCCAGAGCCGGTCCGATCACAGAGGCTGTGGCCCGCAATTCAGACATCAGGGCCCGCGTTTGATCGGCCCCTTCCCATCGCTTGACCATCACCGATGTCGAGGTGACTGAATTGACCATCAAGGCCGCAGGCGGGCTGGCCAGCGTCACCAACCCTGCCCCGATCCGGAGCCCTGCCCGTGCGGCCAAACGCGCCGCCCCCGTGGCATTGGCGGGCCCGGTAAACACCACCAGACGCCCGCGCTGGTGCTTGTGCGTGTCCGATTTCAGAACTGGCCAATCCTTCCGCCAAATGTCTGGCGAGTTGAGGATGGGTTTTTGATCAGATGTTTTTAAATCATTGGGCATCGCCTCTTATATAGAGACGATTGGCGCACAGGGTCAAAGCGCCCTGGAATACGCTTCAGGCTGCCAGGCTGGATTTGCCCCAAGCTTCCGCCGTCATTTCCAGACAGATCGAATCCACCGGCTCACCATCACGCTCAACACGGGCTTTCAATATGCCGGTCTGTTTGAAACCGAATTTTTTGTGCAGATAGATCACGCCTTCATTGAAAGCCAAAACTTCGCATTTCAGTTTGGACAGTTTCAACTCACCAAACACGATATTCAAAATTCGGGTTTCAACCGCACTACCAATCCCCTTGCCGGTCATGTCCGTTCGACCGATATAAAACGCCCAGCAACACTCACTTCGGTCAAAATCGATATCGTAGAGATTGACCATGCCGATATCTTCGCCATCAGACTGGATGATCCAGAACTTTTTGCTCTCATCAATCATCACCGCATCAAACCAGGAATGATGTTCATCCTGGGTGATTTTATGGCTGGTATACATGTTGAAGCGGACATGATCCTGATTTCTCCATGAATGGAGCAAACCCCTGTCAGCCTTGGTTACTTTCCGTAATGTCGTCGCCATTTCCAGCCCCACACACATCCCGTAACAGCTATTCAGCCACGGCGTTAAAACAGGCAAAACAACCCTTGCCGTGTGGAGACACTATCAAAAGAACTTTACCAAAGATGAAACAGATAGAGTTCTAAATTATTGAAATACAAACAAACAATTAATCATGTCTTCGGAGAGGCAATTCGATTTCATGCGCCTTTCGCTCAAGGCACTGGGATAAACTATTTAATGTCACCTTGGCCCACCGATCCCTGCGATAACCAAACAATCTGCCTGCGATCATCGGTCGCTCTTTAAGCGGCTTGTATAAACGCTATGCCTGTCCAATTAACGAGAAAGCCCCATAGCAGCCAAACTGGACACGACCATGCTTATCATCGCTTCCGCTTTGATCATCATCATCGGACTGGCCCATTCATGGCTGGGTGAGAAAAAATTGATCCAACCTGTCATGGGTCTGGAGGTTTTCCCCGCCTTGCTGGGAAGTCCTGAAACCGCCAAATCCACCTTGCGGGTGTCCTGGCACTTATTGACCCTGTGCTGGTGGGCCGTAGCCGGGCTTCTTTTCTATTATGCCAACAGCAATTTGCCCGCCCCGATCCCGCTCCTGTGGATGATCACCGGCGTTTTTTCCATCAGTGGCCTGGCCGCGCTTTATTTCTCACGCGGCAAACACAAATCCTGGGTGATCTTCTTTGCCGTCGCCTCAATTACGGGTTGGATGGCATGGATGGGGTAGGCTCCTCTAACGTCATTCCTGCGAAGGCAGGAACCCAGTTTATAAGGCGGGCTATTGGCGGGTCGGCAAAATGGCCCGGTTCTTCTCCTTCACACATTGAGCTCTATGAACTGGGCCCTGATCGATACCTGCCCCTGTGAAAACAGGGGTCAGGGTGACGGTATATGTTGCTCCACTGAGGCTCGAAGGACGGGCAACTTATCCAACACCTCCCAGATTGCCATATAGTCATCTCACGGTCTGGGTGCGGCGTCGCGAAGCCATAAACAGATCGGGTGGCGCTGGGAGCGTAAGCAATCGACGGATTGAAAAGTTTCCTTAATCAGCTTCACTGGGTTGTGGATGGTCCCAAGGACACAGACCACAGAATACATAATGCAGACCACATTGTCCTTTAGGACCATCCGCAATGCCCGGATCATCGATCAGGCCCTCCAGCTGGCAACAGCGTGGAGATATGCATGCATGCGCCTCTCCATTATCTTTCTCATGACGCAGGACTGAAAGTGTAGCATTGTGCCGGGAGTATATTCTGGGGAGTGACACTATGCGCAGGCGCGATGTTTTGATGAGTGGAGCTGCAGGGCTGTTTTTTGCCAATTCCGCTGAAGCTCAAACACGACGCATGCAACGCCAACAGATACGAAGGCCGGGGGTCTATGTTGAAGAACGCCCCGCCCAACCCCGCACTATAGCCCGGTTACCCACCGAAACGGCCCTGTTTATTGGTGCTTTTTCGCGTCGTTTTCCCACTGGAGCGCATCGCACGATCACAAGCCCGCTTGGTCTGCCCCAGAGTTTTCGAAGCGCCGTTGATGTTACCCGGATGTTTTTTGAAGCCGGCGGGCAAACCCTGATCCTTGTGAATGCCGCGCGCCGCAATGATGGCACAGCTGATTATGATGCAGGGCTTGCCAGTCTTTCCCAATCAGATGCACCAGATTTCAATCTTCTGCTTCTTGTCGGTGCAGACGATTTATATGAGAGCGATCCGATGCGTCTGAGCGCGCTTTATCAAACAGCGGCTGATACAGCCCGATCCCGCTATGCACATCTTTTGATCAACGCGCCCGACCAGGCTGACGGCCATCAAGATTGGCGTAGTGATTTGGGCCTAGATGATCCGGATATGGCCGCCTGGGCTCCTCACCTGCAGGATAATCAAAACAACAGCTTTGCGCCTGGTGCGGCCATCGCTGGTTTGATGGCCGCGACCGATCAAAACCGCGGTGTCTGGAAGGCCCCGGCTGGTGTCAGTGCGACCCTTCCCGGTTATCGGCCCAGCCTGTCGATCAACGACAGCCAGAATGACAGCATGCAAACTGCCCATGTCAATGCGATCCGGGACTTTTCCGGCACGGCCACGGTCTGGGGGGCACGCACGCTCTCCAGTGATCCGGAATGGAGATATCTGCCTGTACGCCGCACAGTCCGCTGGATCGAACACAGTTTATCGAAGGGGTTAGAATGGACCGCTTTTGAGCCCAATGACGAAGCGCTGTGGGCACAGATCAGGGCGTCTGTTGGCGATTTCATGAATGGCCTGTTTCGAGAAGGTGCGTTTCAGGGCAGCACCTCTGAAAATGCTTATTTTGTATATTGCGGACTGGGCCAAACCATGACCCAGAATGATCTGGATTTGGGCCGTATCGTCGTGGAAATCGGCTTTGCGCCGGTCAGGCCCGCCGAGTTTATAGTCTTGCGTCTTCAGTTTCAAAGTTCAGCGGGCTGAAGCCTCATACCCATAAAACAAAAGAGCGGCCCCTTGCAGAGCCGCTCCCTTGAATTTGAAGAGGATCGTCAATTTTATCCCACCGATCCATCGGCTGGCGGGAAAATGCGCCCTATCAGTCCCGTGCTTGGGAATGGTATCAACAGGATGCGGCGAACCGGGTTCCAGGCAGCCCCCAGTAGCACCACGACGCCACCCAGCAAGAGCAGGGTCACAGCGATAACACTTCCTGTATCCATGCCCGTTGCATTGACCACCGCACCAATGGACACACCCGCGGTCAACAGGCCGGACACGATCAAGGCCCGGCGGTTTATCAATAGGGAGATAATGGCAAAGCAGCCGATGATAATCAGGGCAATGACAGCCAATCGCACGGCTTGGCCATTATCCTGAGCCATCGCCATCAGAAGATTGTTATTCTCAAAATCGGCAAAATCAGCCTCACTAAAGGTCCAGCCGATCTGGGTGACATTCAAGACAGCGCTCAATAAAATCGGCGCGGCAAAGAAATGTAGCCAGAAGGCGGTGCCGGACAGGCGTGTGGACCGTCCAGGATCACGCATATCGAAGAAAATGCCGCCGACCAGAAGAGCCACTCCAACCAGAACATAAACGGTCGGAAGATTGACAATAGTCATATACGGATCCTGGATAAACTGGATGGCAACCACACTTCCAACCAGTCCCAACCCTGCCAAACCACCGGCAAATGGCAAGCGGAAGCTCCAATAATAAACCGCGACCGGGATCAAAAAGGAAAGCCCCATTATCACGGGCAGGATTCGGATTGTAAAAGGCAGCTCTGCGGCAACGGCCAGAACAGCCTCCCTGCCAAATTCCATCTGCTCTGCAGCCTGGAACGGGTTATCCATCATGCTTTCATTGATGCCAAAACCATGAATGAGCAATTGGGTGTAGCCCCAGATCAAAACGATGGTGGCGGTAATGGAAAAGCTGGCACTCAAGACGATGCCGGGCAGAATGCGTCTTTGTTTGCCAACCAGCAGGGCTGACAGCATCCAGATAATCACCGAAACGCCGACCAGCAATGCGATCACGGCATACTGCCAACCCATCCCATCCTGGGGTAGATCAAGGGAATTCATCACCTGACCACTGCCCATGGCCAGTCCGACCAGCAGAATAAGAACGCCAATCGTGGTGAAAATGTCGTGGAAATTATTGAGAAATGGCAGCATTTCGTCCTGTGGACTGGCGCTGCTAGCCTGTGTTGGTGTTGTCATCGATCCGTCTCCCCGTCTCTATCAACTTGCTGATTTGATGCCCCCCAGGGACCAAACAGATGCAGTGTTCAACGTAAATATGTCTGTTTCACGAACATAACTAGCCATATTCGGGGCATGCGTCATCGGGAAACTGGGGGATGGCTCATCAGATCACGCCCAGCTCCTTGCCGACCTTGGTGAAGGCAGCGATGGCGCGATCAATCATCTCCGGGGTGTGGGCCGCTGACATCTGGGTGCGGATACGGGCCTTGCCCTTGGGCACGACCGGGAAAAAGAAGCCGATGACATAAACGCCCTCTCCCATCAGCCGACTCGCCATTTCCTGAGCCAGCTTGGCATCCCCCAGCATGACCGGGATGATCGGGTGCTCACCGGGCAGAAGATCAAAACCGGCCGCACTCATCCCGGCGCGAAAGCGTTTGGCGTTGTCAAACAGGCGGGCCCGCAAATCATCGCCGTCTGCAACCATGTCCAGCGCTTTCAGGGATGCACCGCAAATTGCCGGAGCCAGTGAATTGGAAAACAGATAGGGACGCGAGCGCTGGCGCAACATGTCGATGATTTCCTTGCGCGCTGCGGTAAAGCCGCCCATCGCGCCGCCCAGCGCCTTGCCCAAGGTTCCGGTGATGATGTCGATCTTGCCCAGCACGCCGCAATGTTCTGGCGTACCCCGGCCATTTGCCCCCATAAAGCCGTGGGCATGGCAATCATCAACCATGGTCAGACAGTCGTATTTTTCGGCCAAAGCCACGATCTCTGCCAGTTTGGCGATATAACCGTCCATCGAGAACACACCATCGGTGACGATCATGATGTGACGCGCGCCGTCGCTGCGCGCCTGTTTGATCTGGGCCTCCAGATCCGTCATGTCCGAATTGGCGTAGCGATAGCGCTTGGCTTTACACAGACGCACACCATCAATGATCGAGGCATGATTGAGGGCGTCTGAAATGATCGCATCATCCGGGCCCAGGAGCGGTTCAAACACACCGCCATTGGCATCAAAGGCGGCCGCATAGAGAATGGCATCCTCGCAGCCGGTAAAAGCGGCGATTTTGGCTTCCAGCAGTTTGTGGATGTCTTGTGTGCCGCAGATAAAGCGCACAGAGGCAACGCCATAACCATGACTGTCGAGCGTTGCCTTGGCCGCATCAATCAGCTCGGGGCGATTGGCCAGCCCGAGATAATTATTGGCGCAAAAATTGATCACATGGCTTTCATCGCCATTAGTGCTGACATCGATCTCGGAAAATTGCTGCGAGGTGATCACCCGCTCGCGCTTATACAGCCCGTCAGCGTCTATTTGGCCCAGTTCGGTGGTGAGGTGATCATAAAAGGCAGCAGACATGGGCGAAACTCCGTTGTGTGATTTAGCGGAGTTCTAATCACCTTGGTCAGGCTTGTCATCAACTCAAATGACCATACTTTCCAACCTCATCCTGAGGTGCTCGCGCAGCGAGCCTCGAAGGACGAATACATCTGATTAGCAAATCAAGGCCCTGCTCAGCCGCACACGCTTTGGCGATGTCATACCCGGCATCGGCAGGGCGCTGACGCCGGCGACCAGATCATTCCACAAAACAGGTCCTCTCCAGCGAATGAACCAATTTTGGTTCATGGATCGTCGTTTTTGTCTTATACAAAGCTTATGGCCACAACAGAATCGAAACTGCGAAGTTTTTGGCGAACGCCCTGGCGAATTGCCCTTTGGTTTTCGGCCGCTTCATTAATCGCCCTGCCCGCCATCGCCATGCAGTTTACCGATGAGGTCAATTGGCAAGTGGGCGATTTCGCAGTTTTCGGCGGCATGATTGCACTCGTCGTCGGCGGAATTGAGGCCTTGTCCGTTTCAAAGCTCAAATTACACAGCAAAATCATAAGCGCCTGTGCGGTGATCGCCTTGTTCCTGCTTGTCTGGATTGAGCTTGCCGTCGGGATAATTACTTAGCCCTACTCCACACTCGGCAGATCGAGGCCCTGCTCGGCGGCACACTGTTTGGCGATGTCATAACCGGCATCGGCATGGCGCATGACGCCGGTGGCTGGATCATTCCACAAAACACGACCCACACGTACAGCGGCTTCATCGGTGCCGTCGGCCATGACCACCTGCCCGGAATGGATGGAATAGCCCATGCCCACACCGCCGCCATGATGCAGCGACACCCAGGTCGCCCCGGACGCGGTGTTTAATAACGCATTGAGGATCGGCCAGTCAGCAACGGCATCGGAGCCATCTTTCATCGCTTCGGTTTCCCGGTTCGGGCTAGCGACAGAGCCGCTGTCCAGATGATCGCGGCCAATGACCACGGGGGCGGACAATTCACCCGTGCGGACCATTTCATTGAATGCCAGGCCCAGCTTGTGGCGTTCACCCAGACCGACCCAGCAAATGCGAGCCGGCAGGCCCTGAAAATGGATCCGCTCGCGGGCCATATCCAGCCAGCGATGCAGGTGTGGATTATCCGGGATCAGTTCTTTGACCTTGGCATCTGTTTTGTAGATATCTTCAGGATCACCGGACAGGGCCGCCCAACGAAACGGGCCAACACCCCGGCAAAACAGCGGACGAATATAGGCGGGTACAAAGCCGGAAAAATCAAAGGCATTGACCACGCCCTCATCATGGGCCATCTGGCGGATATTATTACCATAATCCACCGTCGGAATGCCTTGCTTGTGAAAGTCCAGCATGGCTTGAACCTGCACCGCCATCGAGGCCTTGGCGGCCTTTGAGACAGCATCAGGATCAGATTGACGCTTTTGTTCCCATTCATCCAGCGTCCAGCCGGAGGGCAGATAGCCATTGACCGGATCATGGGCCGAGGTCTGATCGGTCACGATATCGGGTTTGACGCCGCGCTTGACCAATTCCGGGAAGATATCCGCTGCATTGCCGAGCAAGCCAACCGAAACCGCTTCACCTTTGGCGCAAGCCGCGTCGATGATTTGCAAGGCTTCGTCGAGATTGGCGGCTTGTTTGTCGAGATAGCCGGTTTTCAGGCGCATTTCGATCCGGCTGGGTTGGCATTCAATCGCCAGCATGGACGCTCCGGCCATGGTTGCGGCCAGTGGCTGGGCTCCGCCCATGCCGCCCAGCCCGCCGGTCAATATCCATTTGCCCGACAGATCGCCGTCAAAATGCTGACGACCGGCTTCGACGAAGGTTTCGTATGTGCCCTGAACAATGCCTTGAGAGCCGATATAAATCCACGAGCCCGCCGTCATCTGGCCGTACATCATCAGGCCCTTTTTATCGAGCTCGCGAAAATGCTCCCAATTGGCCCAATTGGGCACCAGATTGGAATTGGCGATCAAAACACGGGGCGCATTTTCATGAGTTTTGAACACGCCGACCGGCTTGCCGGATTGAACCAGCAGCGTTTCGTCTTCATTCAGGCGCTTCAGGGTGGAAACGATATTATCAAAGCTCTCCCAATCACGCGCCGCCCGACCGATCCCGCCATAAACCACAAGCTCTTCCGGCTTTTCAGCCACTTCTGGGTCGAGATTATTCATCAACATGCGCAAGGGCGCTTCAGCGGCCCAGAATTTGGCATCCAGCTCTGGGCCATGTTTAGCACGAATGATCCGGGCATTATCGAGACGGGTGGAGCTCATCAGTTTTGGTCCTCATAAAGGCGTTTTGCCGCGTCGAGCGCAGCTTGCATGATATCTTGCAGGGCCAGACGCAAAGGCGCGACCTTGTTGTGGTCGAATGTCCAAGGTGGGGTTTCATCCATATAGGCACACTGGGCGATTTCCATTTGCAGGGCATGGATATTTTCGTCCGGTTGGCCGTAATGACGAGTGATCCATCCGCCCTTGAAACGGCCATTGGTGATGGTGTTGAAATCGCTGTGCGCCAGCATGGTTTTGCTGGTCGCAGCCTCAATGGACGCGGCGCAGCTCAGGCCGGTATTGGTCCCCAGATTGAGATCGGGAAGCGCCCCTTCAAACAGGCGCGGCACATGGCTGATGATCGAATGGGCATCCCACAACACCGCATAGCCATGACGGGCTTTTGTCGCGTTCAAGGCTGATTGCAAAGCCTGGTGATAGGGCTGATGAAAATCGATACGGCGTTTCTCGATTTCATCTGAATCAGGAGCCAACCCTTCGCGGTAAAGCGGCTTTCCATCAAACATTTCTGTCGGAACAAGCCCAGTCGTGGCTTGTCCGGGATACAAAGATTGACCGGATGGATCGCGATTCAAATCAACGACGTAGCGCGAATACTTCGCGTAGATTCGAGACGCGTCCATCTCATCGAGAAAGTCATAGAGCTGGGGCACATGCCAATCAGTATCCGGCATGGAAGCGGCACCGAGCGTCAGCCGCTCCGCCAAGCCATCACTCAGCTTCAAACCGGAATGGGGGAAGCTGACGATTAGTGGGCTATCGCCTTCGATAAACATCAAACTTTCCATGCCTATACGCCGGGAAGCTCAGAAATTGATTCCGATAAGGCCCCGCTTTCAACCAAGCTTTTGGCGGCCTCAATATCACGGGCAAAATAGCGATCATCGCCATAGGGCGCGACCTGCTGTCTCAGCTTGGCCTTGGCTACTTCCAGGGGTTTTGACGATGTTTCCGGTGCATGAAACTCAATTCCTTGGGCGGTGCATAAAAGCTCAATGCCCACGACGGTTTGAAGATTGCGCGCCATGCGCAACAAACGATATGCGCCATGTGTCGCCATCGAGACATGATCTTCCTGATTGGCACTGGTGGGAATGCTATCAACGCTGGCCGGATAGGCTTGTTGCTTGTTTTCAGAAACCAGAGCCGCCGCCGTCACATGGGCAATCATGAAACCGGAATTGATGCCCGGATTGGGGGTGAGGAAAGCGGGCAACCCTGAGCACGCCGGGTCCGTCAAAAGGGCGATGCGGCGCTCGGATATTGAACCGATTTCACAAGCTGCCATGGCGATCTGGTCCGCCGCAAAGGCGACCGGTTCAGCATGGAAATTCCCGCCGGAAACCGCTTCGCCTGTATCGGTGAAAATCAGCGGATTATCAGTGACCGCATTGGCCTCAATTTCAAGCGTGTGTGCAGCCTGACGCAACAGAGTCAAAACCGCGCCCATCACCTGGGGCTGACAGCGCAAACAATATGGATCCTGAATTTTCTCACACGCTTTATGGCTTTGATTGATTGGACTATCGGCCAAAATGTCTCGCAGACATGCAGCCACATCGATCTGGCCTTGATGACCCCGCAGCGCATGAATACGCGCATCAAATGGAGCCAGCGAACCCTTGGCGGCGTCGACACTCATCGCCCCGGAAACAAGCGCGGCTTTAAACGCCATTTCCACTTCAAACAAACCGGCCAAGGCCAGAGCGGTTGAGGTCTGGGTGCCATTGAGCAGGGCAAGTCCTTCCTTGGGACCCAGCTCAACAGGCGTCAAACCGGCCTGCTTCAAGGCCTCTGAAGCAGGCAATCTCTGGCCTTGATAAATCGCCTCGCCCTCACCAATCAAGGCGGCACTCATATGGGCCAACGGAGCCAGATCACCGGATGCGCCGACCGACCCCTGTGACGGGATCAGTGGCAGAACATCCTTATCCAGCATGGCCTGAAGGGCACAAATCGTTGACCAACGCACGCCGGACGCGCCGCGTGAAAGGCTGGCGATCTTCAAGGACAGGATCAGGCGTGTAATCGGAGCCGATATGGGCTCTCCCACGCCGGCGGCATGGGATAAAACCAGATTGGTCTGAAGCGCCGCCAGCTCATGATCGTCAATACGGGTCTGGGCCAGTTTGCCAAAGCCGGTATTGAGACCATAAACAGCCTTGCCCGACGCGATCAGATCGCTCACGGTCTGGGCGGCCTTGTCCACATCGCCTTGGGCGGCCGGATCAATCCGGCTTTGCGCGCCTTTATAAATCGCTTTCCAATCGGCCAGTGTCATCCGGCCCGGTTTGATGGTGATATTTGCACTCACGCCCACTCTCCTTGAAGGATGCGGCCATGTAGAGGTCGCCGCCCGATCCATTGAATGATTTCAGCCGGGTTTTTCACATCCCAAATGGCCAGATCGGCTATTTTGCCGATTTCAATCGTTCCGATTTCATCATGTAAACCCAAAGCCCGGGCCCCCTCTCGAGTCATACCGGCAAAGGCTTCTTCCACGGTCAGCCCAAACAAGGTGCAGGCCATATTGGCCGCCGTCAGAAGCGACAGCATCGGCGACGAACCCGGATTGGCATCTGTGGCCACGGCCATCGCCACACCGGCCTTGCGCAAGGCGGCAATCGGCGGCTTTTGTGTTTCGCCAATGGAATAAAAAGCGCCGGGTAGAATGACGGCAATGGTGCCCGCCTTTGCCATCGCCTTGATGCCATCCTCATTGGTATATTCGACATGGTCCGCCGACAGGCCGCCAAAATCAGCGACCAGTTTAGCCCCGCCGGTATCGGTGAGCTGATCAGCATGGAGTTTGACCGGCAGACCGGCTTCCCTGGCCGCATCAAACAGACGTCGTGTTTCGTCGGGTGAGAAAGCGATATTTTCGCAATAAGCATCAACGGCATCAGCCAGACCTTCACGGGCTGTTTCCTTGACCAGAGGGATACACACCTCGTCAATATAGTCGCCGGAGCGGCTTTCATATTCGACCGGAATGGCATGAGCTGCCAGTAAAGTGGTGGAGATCCGCATGCCTGTTGCCAGTCCGCAGGCACGGGCTGCCTTCAGCATTTTCAGCTCATCATCAAAGCTCAAACCATACCCGGACTTGATTTCGACCGTACCAACGCCTTCCTCGGCAAAACAGTCGAGACGGGTCATGGCGGCTGAAGCCAGATCGGGAGCATCGCTCTGGCGGGTGGCCTCCACGGTTTTGCGGATACCGCCACCGGACTTTGCGATGGAGGCATAGCTTTCACCGGCCAGACGGCGCTCATATTCATCCGAACGATCACCGGCAAAGACCAGATGCGTGTGGCAATCGACCAGTGCCGGGGAAACCAGCCGACCTTCAAGATTATCAATCTCACCGACATCTTCCGGTGCATCCTCGATTGACCCCATCCAGGCGATACGGCCATCCTTGATAGCAATGGCGGTATGATCGGACAGACCATAAGGGGCCTCCCCCTTCACCAAGGTGGCCAGTCGCAAATTGATAAGCAGGCGGTCATATTGCATAGGCCGGACCTTCCCAATCTTTTAATTGTCTATACAATAAGGTTTCTCTATTGAGTCTGTCCAGCAAGGATGTGGATGAATGCGTCAATTTCACTTTGCAGAAGCCCTATTGCCAGAAGGCTGGGCTGAAAATGTATTGGTTTCAGTCACCCCGGACGGTTTGATTTCGTCTGTTGAAACAGGCGCATCCATGACAGACGCTGCGCTGTCATTCACCAATGCCCTGCCCGGCATGGCCAATGTGCACTCTCACGCCTTTCAACGCGGCATGGCCGGATTGTCAGAACATCGCGGCCCGGGTGAGGACAGTTTCTGGTCTTGGCGACAGGTGATGTATGCCTTCAATGACACGCTGAGTCCGGATGATGTCGAGGCGATGGCCGCTCTGGTCTATTGCGAGATGCTGGAAAGCGGCTTTACCAGTGTCGGTGAGTTTCATTATCTGCATCATGCACCGGACGGATCAGCCTATGATGACCGGGCCGAAATGGCGGCACGCATCTGCGCTGCAACCCAGACTACCGGTATCGCCCTGACCTTGCTGCCCGTGCTCTATCGCTATGCCAATTTCGGCAATAAACCAGCCCATCACGGCCAACGCCGTTTTCTCAATGATCTGGACGAATTTTCAGATCTGATGGCGCGATCACGGCATCATTTATCTACGCTTGATCATGGACAATTGGGGATCGCACCGCATTCCCTTCGGGCTGCATCGATGGATGATATCACCGCCATCATGAGCGAGCACACTGACGGCCCCATCCATATCCATGTCGCCGAGCAGATGAAGGAAGTCGATGATTGTCTGGCCGCGACAGGCCAGCGACCGATGCAATATCTGCTCGATCAGCAGGATGTGAATGAGCGCTGGTGTCTGATCCATGCGACGCATCTGGATGCGGGTGAAGTCAGCGCCCTGGCCCGCTCAGGCGCGACTGCCGGGCTCTGCCCATTGACCGAAGGCAATCTGGGTGACGGATTTTTCAAGGCCTCTGATTATCTTGATCAGGGTGGGAAGATTGGCATCGGTTCGGACAGTCATATCCGCATCGATCTGGCAGAAGATTTGCGCCTTCTGGAAAGTGGACAACGCCTGAACAAGCAAAAGCGCAATGTGCTCGCACATCCCGGTGGCAGTACCGGACGGCGCTTGTTTGAGGCCGCTCTTGCGGGCGGTTCACAAGCGCTACAACAGCCTTCAGGGCGAATTGAAGCGGGACAACGCGCTGATTTTGTCATCCTCGATGAAACTCACCCAACCCTTGTGGGCCGGACTGGTGATACGCGCCTCGACAGCTGGATTTTTTGCGGGGACAGCCGCCTTGTCCGCGAGGTCTTCGTTGGCGGGCGTTGTGTGGTCAAGGACGGACAAGCCCTGTGCCGTGACCAGGTCAATTCCGCCTATAGCCAAACCATCGAACGACTTGGTCAGGCCCTGACAGCATGAGTGACTGGAAAACTTCTCTGACGCTCGACGGGCATGGTCCGGTCTATGATCAGATCAAACAAGCCATTTTGCGCCATATCCACTCCGGTGACTGGCCGACCGGGCATCGTATCCCGGCTGAGGCGGATCTGGCGGCGCATTTCCAAACCGCCCGGATGACCGTCAATCGGGCGTTGAAAGAATTGACGGAAGACGGTTTGATCATAAGGCGCAGGCGTGCAGGCAGTTTTGTGGCCGCCCCGCCCTCTCCGTCGGCTCTTCTTGAGATCGTCGACATGTCGGTGGCCATTCCGGCACGCGGGCAAAGTTATGGCTATCAATGCCTGCTCAATGAAAGTGTCGAGGCGGATGAAGATACAGCCCGGCGCATGTGCGTTGATATCGGTGATCAGATGCAACACCTGATCTGTCGGCACAGTGCTGATGAGGCCTATGTCGAGCTGGAAGAACGCTGGATCAATCTGGCCGTCCTGCCCCAGGCCGCTGATCAGGACTTCAGCGATCACGGGCCGGGAAGCTGGTTATTACAAGCCTCACCCTGGACGGAAGCCGAACACATTGTCTCTGCGATTAATGCGGATGGCGATCAGTCTCGCTGGCTTGATATCGACAGGGGCGTCGCCTGTCTGGTTCTGGAACGCCGGACATTCCTCGACAATCAAGTCGTCACCTTTGCCCGCCTGACCCATCCCGGTAAGCGCCATGTTTTGAGCGAACGGTTCGGACCGGTACAAAGCTAAATCTTCCGCGTTCATCTTAACGTCAGCTTTGTTGTGTAAACTCCCGAAAAAATGGCGTTTTGTTAGTAGGGATTTATCATGAAAACGGTATCTGTTCTGGCTTTGGTATTGGCTATGGGTCTGGGCGAAGGCGCAGCCGTCTTTGCCAGTGACGATGATCAACAGGCCCGACCGCTTCGCCCGCAAAGCGCACAACCGGTCAATCCTGACCGTCAACCACGCCAGCCAAACACAGAGAGCGCACAGCCAGAAATTCAACGCGCGGCCCCACAACAGGATAGGCCTTCTGAGACCGCAACTCAGCCTGAAGCGTTACAAGCTGAGCGTCCCGCTGAAGACTCTTTCTGGACAGGCATTGGCCGCATGCCGAAACTGGTAGACGAGCCCGGTGAGGACGCCTTCTGGACAGGAATTGGTCGCATGCCAAAGTCTGTAGGCAAACCCGCGACAAACAAGTTTCAAGACCGACCCACACGCCAGCACAGGGGTCAGCGTCATCAAAGAGGCGGCCCGGCGGGTCAATCATCATCTGACGGTGGAGCCAGTGGCGCTTCCAGTGTTGCTGATCCACGCTATTGCCCGGCCCCGGAAACGGTCCGCATTCCTGTGGTGATGTCGACGGTAGACTTTGATCGCATGCAAGATTCAGCGGCAACGCACAATTACATGCCAGGCAGCAATCCGGCCGGACATTCAGAAATGTCGCGTCCAGAATATGAAAACTGGAGCCTGATGGCAGCGGCCCGGGATCTGGATTTAACCATGCGCGAACATTTAGAGACCGGTATTGATAACGGGGAAGTCTGGTGTAGCTACATTTCAGATGCAGCCCCTGGCCGGGCCATCTATCTGAATCAGACCGGACAACAATGTCGCCCGGCGTCAAACGCCTGGAATATCGGCACAGATGGT
>Ga0316207_10001618_pt1 | contig 26603 bp, 21 predicted proteins | sample 6weekpyrite_MG_FD_204943 | JGI IMG/M metagenome (GOLD analysis project Ga0316207, IMG submission 204943) | Microbial mat bacterial communities from mineral coupon in-situ incubated in ocean water Damariscotta River, Maine, United States -... | ecosystem: Environmental > Aquatic > Marine >... | reverse complement strand
GCAGGTGATGCCAAACGTGCTATGGACTGACTGGCTTATTTATGTGCTGCTAATAGCAATTAGCCTCTTTGTTTTCCATGCACGTCGACACGAACACCTTCGAGCACCTTGGCGACAAATCTTACGATGTCGCATGGCAATGAGTTCCTGTATTATTTTATTGGCATTTGCAACGATTGGTTTGCTTGATTCTGTTCATTTTCGTCAGGCTGTCGATGTACGTAATGATGGGACCTTGCGTTACAGCAATGAGTCAGTCAGTTTGTTTGATCAACTGGTCTTACCTTTAAAGAACAACACTGAGAAGACCTATTCATCACCTTTTGCGACACATCTGTACGCAAAGGAAAATATTGAAATGGATGATGGATCGGTTGGTCGTGATTATCCTCGGTTAAAATATGCTGGTGTACACTTGCTTAATTCGCGTGTTAAAAAGAGCCAGGATATTCAATCCCGTATCATCACAGCTACGTGGCATGCTGCGCTGTTGATCGTGTTGTTGACAGTGGTATTGGCTGCCTGGCAATCGATGCGCTCAAAACAGAAGCTCACTCATATATTGTTGAAAATGTGGCAGGGCGAACAAAATAGTACGCCATGGAAAACAATAATAGCGACAGTGGGCATGATTATTTTATTAGTGTGCCTGTCTCGACAACTGGCAACCGTGTATCACGTATTTGGCACAGACAAGGTCGGTCAGGATGTTTTCTATTTAACTCTTAAAAGTATTCGTACCGGCCTTGTTATTGGTACCTTGACAACACTTATTATGCTGCCGTTTGCCATTATGCTTGGAATTATGGCCGGTTATTTCCGCGGCTGGATTGATGATGTTATTCAATATATATACACCACACTGAATTCCATTCCCAGCGTATTATTGATTGTTGCGGCAGTATTGATGATCCAGGTATTGATTGATAACAATCCGGATGCCTTTACGACCCTACAGCAACGTGCGGATGTTAAGTTATTAGCTTTATGTTTTATACTAGGTATAACTAGTTGGACCGGGCTATGCCGTTTGTTGCGCGGCGAATCCCTGAAGCTTCGTGAAGCAGACTATATTCAAGCTGCCCAGGCATTTGGTGTTAGTCATCTAAAAATAATCACGCGTCATATACTCCCTAACGTGATGCACATTGTGTTGATCTTGGTTGTGCTTGATTTTAGTGGGTTAGTGTTAGCAGAAGCGGTGCTTTCCTATGTAGGCGTAGGTGTTGACCCATCAATGATAAGTTGGGGGAACATGATTAATGGCGCACGATTAGAAATGGCGCGTGAACCAATTGTTTGGTGGTCCCTAATGGCAGCGTTTATTTTTATGCTGCTATTGGTATTAACTGCGAACCTGTTCGCCGATGCGGTTCGTGATGCCTTTGACCCACGCCTGCGAAGTCAATAATAACAAAATCTTCATGAGTGAAATGTTAATAACAATACGTGATTTAAAGACCTGGTTTGACACGCCAAGGGGTGTCTTGCGTGCGGTTGATGGTGTTAGTTTCGATATTCACAAGGGTGAAACGTTTGCCTTATTAGGCGAATCTGGTTGTGGTAAATCAATGACGGCATTATCACTTATGCAATTGGTGCCAGAACCTGCCGGGCGTATTGCTGGAGGTCGTATCCAGCTTGATGGTGATGACATATTACAATATTCAGAATCGCGTATGCGTGAGGTACGCGGCAGTCGTGTCGCAATGATTTTCCAGGAACCGCAGACGTCACTAAACCCGGTGATTTCTGTCGGCGATCAAATATTGGAGACGGTTCTTCAGCATACAGCGTTAAAAAATACTGCGGCGAAAGAGAGAGTGGTTGCGTTATTGGATGCGGTGGGTATCCCTGATCCGGCTAAACGTTATGAAGCGTATCCGCATCAGTTATCGGGTGGCATGAAGCAACGCATCATGATTGCTATCGCGCTTGCAGGTGAGCCGGATTTGTTGATTGCCGATGAGCCGACAACTGCCCTGGATGTGACAATTCAGGCACAAGTGCTCGACCTGCTCAAAAAAATTCAGGCCGACACCGGTATGGCTATTTTATTGATCACGCATGACCTTGGTGTTGTCGCTGGTATGGCCGATCGTATTGGTGTCATGTATGCGGGACAAATTGTCGAGCAAGCCAGCCGTGAACAGTTCTTTTCAACACCACGTCATCCTTATTCCGAGAAGTTATTCGCATCGTTACCTGGCGATATGAAACGTGGCCAGGCACTTGCAGTGATTAGTGGCAGTGTCCCGGCGCTGACACAGGAATTTAGTGGTTGTCGGTTTGTCGATCGCTGTGATTACGCCTTACCTGTTTGTGAAGACACCGCGCCATTATGGCTCGATAGTATGGTGCGATGCCATCGTTTTGATCCCGGTTGGAAAAAGTTATTTACAGTGCAGCCAACTCAAAAGGGGCAGGGGGATAGTATTAACCGTGTTCAGCCCGACGAAGCCCTGTTACTTGAAACAAATAATTTAAAAGTGCATTTCCCTATTCACAAGGGATTGTTTCGCAGGCTGTCAGGGTACGTAAAGGCTGTTGATGGTGTTTCCCTGACGATTCGAAAAGGCCATACCCTGGCATTAGTTGGCGAGTCGGGTTGTGGTAAAACGACGGCGGGTAAAGGCTTGTTGCAACTATTGCCCGTGACTTCAGGTGAGGTTATTTACAAAGGACGGGACCTGTGTAGACAGAGCGCAGCAACAATGCGTAAATTACGTTCTGATCTGCAAATTATTTTCCAGGATCCCTATGCATCAATGAACCCGCGTATGTTGGTTGGTGATATTATTGCGGAAGGGATGAGAGCTCAGAAAACCGTTAAAACAGCACAACAACGTAGTGACAGAATTTCACAACTGCTGGAACAGGTTGGTTTACCGAAAAATAGTATTAACCGTTATCCACATGAATTCTCGGGCGGTCAGCGACAACGCATTTGTATTGCAAGGGCACTTGCCGTTAATCCCAAATTGATTGTTTGTGATGAACCCACCAGTGCCTTAGATGTTTCAGTGCAGGCGCAGGTATTGAACTTATTGCAAGAGTTACAGTCTCAATTACAGTTATCATTTTTGTTTATTACACATAATATTTCTGTTGTGGAATATTTAGCGCATGAAGTGGCGGTTATGTATCTGGGTAAAATTGTCGAACAAGGTCATGTGGATGAAGTTTTACATAGTCCAAAGCATCCTTATACACAAGCACTGTTGTCGGCAGTACCGGTTATTGATCCTGCGACGCAACAGGAAGTGATTCGTCTTGAAGGTGACTTACCTTCACCCGTAAACCCACCGACAGGTTGCCATTTTCACCCGCGTTGTGCACATGCCATGCAGGCCTGCAAAGATCATTATCCACAGGCGATTAGGTTTTCAGGAACCCACACGGTGAGTTGTCATCTCTATGCCACTTCGTAGCGAAGACATAATAATATTTGTTTATAACGCAGACAGTGGCTTGTTTAATCTGGTGAGTGATATGGCGCATAAACTCATGTCGCCAGAAACGTATGATTGTCAGTTATGTCTGTTGACTCATGGGCATTTCGGAATGCGTGATCAATGGCGTGACTATCTGCAAACCCTGGATGCGAAAATAGAATTTTTACATCGAGATGAATTTATAAAGCAATACCCGGAACACAAGGCTGAACTACCGGCACTGTTTCTCAATCGTGACGGTTTAACTGAATTATTGGTGTCTGCCGGTACGATTACAAACTGCTCAACCATGGATATGTTAATACATCACGTTGATGAGCGAATAAGAACGTTACCCGCCTAGCTACTCTGTCGTGTCACATCGACAAATAACTTAATGCGCTGCCCCGGTTGTAGGTACTTATTTTTTTTGATTGTATTCCAACGTACCAGATCAGTGACACGAACTCTAAACCGTGAGGCAATCCTTGCGAGTGAATCACCACGACGCACTACGTAGTTGATACGTTGCATGATGGGTTTGTTGCGGGGAAGCTGGCTTGGTAGGTTGGCTGCGCGAGCAACCTTAGAATTCTTCGTCCAGATAATTAATTTTTGCCCACGTTGTAGAACATCGCGGGGTGCCATGGCATTCCATTTTGCCAATGCACGAACATTTACTTTATATTTGCGTGATATATCCCATAAGTTATCGCCACTACGTACAGTGTGCACGATCTTATTTCGGCCAGATTTTGGTGAGCTTAGAATCTTTTGCTTGCGTTGCGTTTCACTAAGACGGTAAGTACGCGCCGTTTTGGATGCGACGGGGATAATCAGGTTTTGACCTTTGCGAATCAGGTTGCGTCGTAGCTGGTTACTGTCTTTGAGTAACGCGACACTGATACGATATTTATCTGCAATATGACTTAAGGTTTCACCTGATTTTACCTTGTGGTGTTTCCAGCGCATGCGTTGTGAGTTTGGCAAACTGGCAATCTTGCTTTCAAATGCATTTGCCTTATCAACCGGGATCAGTAGGTAATGAGGACCTTTAGGCGCAGTGGCCCAACGATTAAATCCAGGGTTAAGTTTGTACAGCTCATCAAGACTAATATCGGCCATTTCAGCCGCTAAGGCTAAATCAATTTGGCTTTTCGTATTGACACGCGTGAAGAACGGTTTATTTTCAAGCGGGGCGAGTTTAATGCCATGACTCTCAGGATTTGCGACAACTTTAGCGATAGCCAGTAATCGTGGCACGTAACTGCGCGTTTCCCTGGGTAAACGTAGTGACCAGAAATCAGTTGGTTTACCCCGTTTTTTGTTACGACGAATCGCCTTCAAGACAGTACCTTCACCTGAATTGTAGGCAGCTAATGCCAGCATCCAGTCACCATCAAAAATTTTATTTAATCGCTGTAAGTAGTTGAGAGCCGCTTTTGTTGAGGCATAAACATCACGACGACCGTCATACCACCAGTTTTGCTTTAAACCATAATTACGTCCTGTGCCAGGAATAAATTGCCAAATCCCAGCGGCACGGCCATGTGAATAGGCAAATGGTTGAAAGGCACTTTCAACGATGGGCAGTAATGCGATTTCACCGGGCATACCGCGTTGTTCAATTTCACTAACGATGTAATGCATGTAAGGCGTGGCACGTTTATTAACGCGATCCATATAATTGGGATGACGTGCATACCAATCTACTTCACGTTGGATTCGTTTATTCTCTAGCGCTGGCAAGCTGTAGTTGTTGCGCAGGCGGATCCAGACATCGGTCACTTCGGTGGGTAGTGCGGGTAACGTTGCCGTTGCAGGTTCAGTCGGGTCAGTTATAACGTGACTGATAACCGGTAGTGATGCCGATACTGTGGCTGGTTCTTGTTTGGGGCTCGGTGTTATTGTTTGTTGTTGCTTAGGCTGTATGGCCTCCGGGCTTGTGGTGCACGCCGTGATAAACAGGGAGATAACAAGATAACTTACTATGCGCAGTGAGTGTCCGCGCAATAAAAATTGGGGATTCATGGAACGATATATCCTTAGAAACGGCGTTATATTCTTTGGTTGTACATGTTAGTTTTCTCTCACACAGGAATCAACTTTAATTAGTATGGTAATTAGTAAAACATGGGCGGTTTTCTTGAACTGAGGGATTTGTCACATTAAAGGACATTGATACAAATTTATATGTAATACTTGATATATAAAGACTTTTTATTTAAGGAATCTATGCATACGCGCACGCATAAGGCATTTCGCGACTGGTACCAGAGTCACCTGGGACAATTATTGGCCGTGGCTGAGTCTGACTGCCTGAGTGAAGTCTTGCCTGATTTGTTTGGCTTTCATTTATTGCAAATAGGGGTGCATGGTAGCGAGACTCTTTGCCAGGCGAGTCGCATTACGCATCAAGTGCAATTGGAAAGCGATTCTCAAATAAGCGCCGGTATCTTCGCCCATGCTTCACGGCTGCCCTTTGCCAATGAAAGTATTGATGTCTGCGTGGTAAGTCATAGTCTGGAGTTTGATGAAGATCCACATGCGATTCTGCGTGAGATAGATCGGGTGCTGATTCCAGAAGGCCACATAGTGGTACTGGGTTTTAACCCATACAGTTGTTGGGGCGTAAACCGTTTCTTTCGAGCCTGGCGAAAGCAACAACCCTGGTTAGGGCAGTTTTATGGCCGGGCGCGACTTAAAGACTGGCTGAGTGTATTGGGCTTTGATTGTACTTACGCAGCAGGCTTATTCTTTCGGCCACCTGTGCAACATGAAAAGTTTATGCAGAAACTGGCCTTCATTGAGAAAGTTATTCCGGAATGGTTAGATTTTATTGCCGGTGTATACGTGGTGATAGCGCGTAAGAGAACGAGCACATTAACACCGATTGGTCCGCGCTGGCGGACACAACGAAAAAATTTAGTAAATGGTGGGCTGGTAGAACCCAGCACCAGAGGAATACATTGTGACCGAACACGTTGAAATATTTACAGATGGCGCCTGTCGCGGTAATCCCGGCCCGGGTGGCTGGGGTGTTTTACTTCGTTATAATGGCAGTGAAAAAACACTTAAAGGGAGCGAGGCCGAAACAACTAATAACCGTATGGAATTAATGGCTGCCATCAGTGCCCTGGAAGCACTCACGCAACCGTGCAAAGTGAAACTCACGACTGATTCAAAATATGTCCTGCAGGGACTAACAGAGTGGTTACCGAACTGGAAAAAGCGCAACTGGAAAACCGCAGCGAAAAAACCGGTTAAGAACGTTGATCTCTGGCAACGTCTTGATGCAGCAACACAAGCACATGATATCGATTGGCATTGGGTTAAAGGTCATAGCGGGCATGCTGAAAATGAGCTTGCCGATCAACTCGCCAATGACGCGGTTGATGAGATGTTAAACGACTGATGCTTATTTAACCTTCGTTGAATCCGCTTGTCATCATCACGGGCAAACCTGTATTGTACCGGTATGAGACAAATTGTACTGGATACTGAAACCACCGGGCTTGACGCAAGCGACGGTCACCGGATTATTGAAATTGGTTGTGTAGAAATGGTCAATCGTCGCCTCACTGGCAATGATTTCCATCAATATCTACAACCCGATCGAGAAATTGATGCCGGCGCAATGGAAGTTCACGGTATCAGTAACGAAAGCCTGTTAGACAAACCCCGTTTTGAAGAAGTGGTTGCGGATTTGGTTGACTACCTTAAAGATGCTGAGCTGATTATCCACAATGCGCCATTTGATGTTGGCTTCCTTAATATGGAGCTTAAGCGTTGTGGCAGCAGTGACACAATTGAGAGTCTATCGACCGTCATTGATAGCCTTGTTATGGCAAGGCAAAAACACCCGGGGCAAAAGAATAATCTTGATGCTTTATGTAAACGCTATGACGTAGATAACTCACAGCGTGATTTACATGGCGCCTTGCTTGATGCGCAAATCCTTAGTGATGTGTATTTGGCAATGACGGGTGGGCAGAGCGCATTGCTACTTGATAGCTCGGTTGATTCGAGCGGCATGCCAGCGGTTGAAGAAATACGCCGGTTAGACTCAAACAGGGAACTAACACGAATAATTATGCCGAGTGAGGAAGAATTATCCATGCATGAATCACGACTTGATGCGGTGGATAAAAGTTGTGATGACGGGGCTATTTGGCGAAGAGAATCATCTTAAATTTTTATTGCGAGTAGGGCTGTTATTCGTAATTACCTGCCGCTTCAGCAATCTCCCTATGATCAATTGGAATTCAGTGTCATCCAATTACGAATACCAGCTCGTTCTACTAACAAAAAAAGCCCGTCATTAAGACGGGCTTTTTATATAACCGCATACAATAACAATTACGCGTTAGCTTTTTCCTGCTCAGCAACTTGCTTACGAACTTCATCCATATCGAGCGCTTTTACTTTACCCACAATATCAGTTAATGCCGCTTCCGGTAGTGCACCGGGTTGTGAGAAAACAATAATATTGTCGCGGAATATCATTAGCGTCGGAATAGAACGGATTTGAAACATTTGCCCCAGTTCCTGTTCTTCCTCGGTATTGATTTTGGCAAAAGTCACATCGGTATTTTCACCGGCGACTTTTTCAAATACGGGTGCAAAGCCCTTACAAGGACCACACCAAGGGGCCCAAAAATCCAATACAACAATATCGTTGCTATCGAGTGTTGATTGCAGGGTGTCCTTTGTTACATCAATTGGCATGTCATTGTCCTCGTTGAATATCAGTATTTACTTATATATGGGGCATATTATCAGAATTCAAGCTGGTTCTGGATTATTTGTATGTTAATACCCAGGTTTAGACCTCATTGCCGGTGCTGTTGCAGCGCCCAGCCGACATGTTCACGAACTAATTCTGATTTATGGTCCAGACGCTGCCGTAAGGCATTAACGATGTCAGGTGTTGTCGGAGCATTACCGAGTGCAACCGCAATATTACGCAGCCAACATTCGTGACCAATGCGTCGTATTGCACTTCCTGCCATACGTTCAAGAAACATTTCCTCATCCCAGGTAAATAACTCAAGCAAACTCACATGATCCAGTGAGTGTCTTGGCATGAAGTCAATTTCATGTGATAGCTGGGCAAACCGGTTCCACGGACAAACGAGCTGGCAATCATCGCAACCGTAAATGCGGTTGCCAATCATAGAACGAAATTCAATTGGGATCGTGCCACGCATCTCGATGGTGAGATAGCTAATGCAACGCCTTGCATCAAGCCTGTTTGGTGCAATGATGGCCTGTGTTGGACAGACATCGATACAGGCCTGACAGCTGCCGCAATGATCTGAGGCGGTTTCATCAATGGGCAACGGCAAGTCAATAAATAATTCCCCGAGAAAAAACCATGAACCGGCGTCGCTATTAATCAGGTTGGTGTGTTTCCCGAGCCAACCAAGGCCACCTTTATTGGCGAGTGCTTTTTCTAAAATGGGCGCACTATCGGTAAAGGCGCGGTAACCAAATTCGCCGATATGTTCGGTGATTTTATTGGCAAGTTTTTGTAGACGGTTGCGTATGAGCTTATGGTAATCACGACCGAGGGCATAGCGTGATATATAGGCTTGGTCTGGAGCGGTGAGTACCGTGTCCATATCATGTGCATTAGGCAAGTAATCCATGCGAACCGAAATTACACGCAGTGTACCGGGCGCTAATTCAGCAGGGTGACTGCGCATCGTGCCGTGTTTGGACATGTAATGCATGTCGCCATGCATTCCTTCATAGAGCCAGCTATTTAATAAGTCCTCATGGTTCGATAAATCGATATCAGCAATGCCGACTTGCTGGAAACCGAGTTGCTGTCCCCACTCTTTGATGTCATGGGCAAGCTGCGACATCTGATGTGCATCGGTTGGGTCGAGCCCAGAAGGTGAGGCTTTCTGATTCATAATGCTATGATACCGGTTATGCGCCGTTTACCGAATGCTTTATACACTGCCGCAGAAGTCCGTGAACTGGATCGTCTTGCGATCGAGGAATTTAAGATTCCCGGTGCGAGCTTGATGGAACAGGCGGGGAAGGCGGCATTTGATGCCATGCGTGAAAAGTGGCCGCGCGCACGACGTCTCGTGGTGCTGGTGGGTACCGGTAATAACGGGGGTGATGGTTTTTTGGTGGCGACGTTAGCGCGTGTAGCCGATTATAAAGTGCGACTTTTTCAGGTGGGCGACGCCAGCCGCACGACGGGTGATGCACTGACCATGGCACAGCGCTGGCAAGAAGCCGGTGGTGAAATCGAACCTTTTGAAGCAGGTTTGGATTTAGGTGGTAGCGAGATTGTGGTTGATGGCCTGCTGGGTACCGGACTTAATGCCGACGTTACCGGCGACTGGGCCGAGGCAATTCGGGCGATTAACGACAGTCATGCTGCGGTGCTGGCACTTGATATACCGTCTGGATTAGATGCGAGCACCGGTTCAGTACTTGGTGTTGCCGTTAATGCGCATTTAACCGTGACCTTTATCGGTTTAAAGCGTGGCTTATTAACCGCGGCGGGTCCGCGACATGTTGGCCAGCTTGTTTATGATGATTGTCGTGTACCACCTGATGTACTAATGAAAATTCAGCCGTCGTGCTCACGTTTAGGCTTTGATGGTTTGGGACATCTGCTTGGACCACGGCCACGCGATGCGCACAAAGGTCAGTGCGGCCATGTCCTGGTGATTGGTGGCGAGTCGGGTATGAGTGGTGCGGTTAGGCTGGCAGGCGAAGCCGCAGCGAGAGTGGGCGCAGGGTGGGTGAGTGTTGCTACACGGCCCGTGCATGCCGCGAGTATTAGCAGTGCTTGTCCTGAGCTAATGTGTCATCCCGTTGATAGCCCAGCGGCGTTACGACCATTATTGGCGAAAGCCTCGGTGGTGGCGATTGGTCCAGGTCTTGGGCAGTCAGACTGGTCAAGGCAAATGTTTTCAGCGGTATTGGAGCAAGATCGTCCAATGGTGATTGATGCCGATGCGTTAAATTTGCTTGCGCTGGAACCTGTATCACGTTCGCAGTGGATTTTGACGCCACATCCTGGTGAAGCCGCACGTTTATTAGCGACCGATACAGTGACGGTGCAACAGGATCGTTTTGCGGCCGTGTCTGACTTACAACAACGATATGGAGGCACGGTGGTATTAAAGGGCGCGGGATCGCTCATTGCCTCTGCTGATATGCCGATTGGCCTATGTTGCGAGGGTAATCCGGGGATGGCCAGTGGCGGTATGGGCGATGTGCTCACCGGCGTCATTGCCGGTTTGTTAGCTCAGCGGGTTCAAGCGCCTACGATGCAGGCGCTGGCTGCGCGACTCGGTGTTTGTGTGCATGGACGTGCCGCAGACATGGCCGCACAGGATGGTGGTGAGCGAGGCTTACTTGCAAGCGATGTTATTGCTATATTGCGAGAAACCGTTAATCCGGCACAATTCGGTTGATCTGATGCAGTTTCGAATTGATTCCGACCGGCAAATGCAGGCGCTTGGTGCACAACTCGCCGATGTGAGTCATGGGCAGGGTCTGATTTATCTTGATGGCGATCTTGGTACCGGTAAAACAACCTTAGTGCGGGGCCTTATCCGAAGCCTGGGTCATGATGGCGCGGTTAAAAGCCCGACGTTTACCCTGGTTGAGCCTTATCGGGTAGCGGGAAAGAATATCTATCATTTTGATTTATATCGACTTTCAGACCCAGAGGAACTGGAGTACATGGGCCTGCGCGATTATTTTGATGCGCATAGCCTGTGTCTGGTGGAATGGCCGGCCAAAGGCGCCAGCCTTTTGCCTGAACCTGATTTGTGGCTAAAATTGCTGCATGATGGCTCATTTCGTGATGTCAGCATTTCCGCTGGCACCCAGGCAGGTGAATTAATGCTCAAGGCACTGAAAAGTAAACAATTATAAAAATCCACTTCCGCGATCTATCTCATGTTGTTTTCTAAGATCATCGTGTATATACTTAATATTAATATGATTTCTCTATTGATATATTAATAAAGGGTCGTGGCATGAGAAAGCTCTGGATTGCCATTTTACTTCTGATAAGCCTGCCAGCGCTCGCTGGGCAGACCGAAGTGATTGGTGTCCGTATCTGGCCAGCCCCTGATCATACTCGTCTTGTTTTTGACCTGAGTGGCCCCGCTGAACACAGCTTGTTTACCTTACCCGAGCCTGACAGGATTGTGATTGATCTTAAAAACGCCCGTTTGCGCGATAACCTAAGTACCGATATTACCAAGGGACCCGTCAAGGGTATTCGAAGCGGTGCACGCAATGCCACCGATTTGCGTATCGTGCTCGATACTAAGCAGACCATGCGACCAAAGAGTTTTGCGCTTAAGCCTTATGGTGAAAATGGCAACCGACTGGTACTGGATCTTTATCACAACAACAATAAAAAGGAGCGCAAGGTAGCCAAAACGGCTCGGCCAACACCCAGGAAGCAGGCCAGTAAAAAATTACGTGATGTGGTTATCGCGATTGATGCGGGTCATGGTGGTGAGGATCCCGGTGCGCGAGGTTATCGCGGTACACGTGAGAAAGACGTGGTGCTTGCGATCGCTCGCCGGCTAGAGGCACTGGTCAAAAAACAACCTGGCATGCGTCCAGTGATGATTCGAAATGGTGATTATTACATCAGCCTGCGTGGTCGCATGAAAAAGGCTCGGCAAAAGCGTGCTGATATCTTTATCTCGATTCACGCCGATGCCTTCCATAATAAAAAGGCCAAAGGCTCTTCTGTTTATACCTTATCGCCACGTGGCGCGACCAGTGAAGCTGCACGGTGGTTGGCTGAAAGTGAAAATAAGGCAGATTTAATCGGTGGCGTGAGTCTTGATGATAAAGACGATATTCTTGCCTCGGTGTTACTAGATTTATCGCAAACCGCGAGCCTTGAGGCGAGCCTGGATGTTGCCGATCATATCCTTGGTGGTTTGAAGCGGGTAGGCAAGGTACATAAGCGCACGGTACAGTCTGCAAGCTTTATGGTTTTAAAATCACCTGATATTCCATCAGTACTAATTGAAACCGCATTTATTTCTAATCCGGAAGAAGAGCGTAAACTGCGTAGCAAGGCATATCAGCAGAAACTTGCCAAGGCCTTGATGAAAGGCATTAGCAAGTATTTTAATCGCTTTCCACCACCCGGTACGCACCTGGCACGTCGCCATGTGATTCAATCGGGTGAAACCTTGTCGGCGATTGCGCAGCAATACCGCGTTCCGGTGAAAAGCCTGCGTGATGTCAATGCCTTACAAAGTAACACGGTTAAGGTTGGCCAGACCCTGCAGATACCACCTCATACCAGCGACAGTTAATTTCTGTTCGTTGTTACGTACCATTCGCACTGGCTTTGTTTTAAGCTAGCAGTATGACGTCACCCATTGCCACACAAATACAGCGTATTCAACAATTATCAACGCAGCTTGCCAACCAAATTGCAGCGGGCGAGGTTGTTGAACGGCCAGCATCCGTGGTTAAGGAATTGTTTGAGAATAGCCTGGATGCCGGTGCAACACAGATCGATATTGATATAGAACAAGGCGGTTTGCGGTCGATTCGGGTTCGTGATGATGGCGCGGGGATATATGCCGAGGATTTACCATTGGCACTGTCTCGTCATGCAACCAGTAAGGTGAATAAGTTATTTGATTTAGAACATTTAATCAGTCTTGGTTTTCGGGGTGAAGCCCTGCCCAGTATTGCGTCTGTTTCCCGTTTGCAAATCATCACCCGACGCCATGATGACCCGCAAGCCAGTTGCATCGAGGTGTCGTCCAGTGGCGATATTAGTGAGGTGCGCCCGGCCGCACACCCACAGGGAACGACGGTTGTTGTTGAGGATTTGTTCTGTAACACACCAGCAAGACGGCGTTTTCAACGCGGGGCAAAAACCGAATTCGCGCATATTCAGGATGTTGTGCAACGTATTGCATTAGCACGACCGGATATTGGCGTTCAATTACGTCACAATGACCGACAAGTCATTAAGGTTGCGGCGGCGAGTAAAACTTTTTCTGCTTTGCAACGTACCGCGCGTATATTTGGTCAGGCATTCGTAGAATCAGCACACCGGGTTGAGAATGAAGTGGATGGTTTGCGAATTCAGGGCTATGTAGCGCCAGCAAGCTTACATCGCGCGCAGACAGATCGGCAGTATGTTTATATCAATGGTCGCGTCGTCAAAGATCGTGTTTTGTCTCATGCGATAAGACAGGCCTATAGTAATCAATTGCCTGAAGGACGTTATGCGAGTTACCTGCTGCATCTGGAAATTGATCCGGTATTGGTCGATGTTAATGTTCACCCAACCAAGCATGAAGTACGTTTCCGTGATGGGCGAAATGTGCATGACTTTCTTTTCAGTACAGTACAACGGAGTTTGCAAAATCAACAATCGGCAAATGCATTATCTGAACAGAGCATGGCGATACACCCGACAACAATGCGCTCGCCATTAACAAGTGAAGTAAGAGAGCGTGCGCCAGTTTATGCGATGCCATTACGACGTGTGTCTTCTAACGATGTTGAATCTCCTTTTGGTGTGGTACTGAGTCTTTTGGAAGAACGATTCTTATTATGTCAAAAATCACAACAACATTATCTTATTGATACACACCATTTGTTAAAAGAAATCTATCAACAACGATTACAACATGAATCACTACAAGGTGGTGTTGTATCGAGACCCTTATTGTTGCCAGAACGGTTAAGTTTATTACCCAATCAATCGCAGCTTATTGAAGAGCAATCTGAAAGGCTTAACGAGCTCGGTTTTGAATTTACCTTAAGCAGTGAAGCAACTGCCTTGCTACGCCGAGCGCCGGTTGTTTTGCAGCAAGCCGATCAGCACAGTCTTGGCTTAGCCGTGTTAGCAATGCTTGGTTCAAGATCGGAAAATGAGGCGTATGGCAAGCTTGCTTATGCTGCAGCACTATCAACCTCGTTACCGGATGGTTGTCGTCAGCAGCAAACGTGGTTGGCGACACAGCTCGAGATACTAGAAGATGAGGGTGAGAGGAACTGGTTAGTACAATTAAATAATGCTAATTTGAATCGATTATTCCCCGAATTTGTTTAACTAAAGATGAATGCGAAACAGTCTTTGCCTCCGGCAATTTTTATTATGGGTCCGACGGCATCCGGAAAGACCGATCTTGCTATTTCATTAATGTCGCATTTACCCATTGAATTGATAAGCGTTGATTCTGGTCAAATTTATCGTGATATGAATATTGGTACGGCAAAACCGGATGCAGCAACCTTAGCGCGTGCACCGCATCGTTTAATTGATATTCGTGACCCAGATGAACGCTATTCCGCAGCAGAATTTCGTGATGATGCGCTACGTGAAATGCAGGAAATTACCGAGGCGGGTCACATACCGGTGTTGGTCGGTGGCACGATGTTGTATTTTCGTGCCCTGGAGTATGGTTTGTCGCCATTGCCGGTTGCCGCTCCGGCTGTGCGTCAACAATTAGAAGCACAAGCCGCCAAAATTGGCTGGGCCGGTATGCATGAGAAGTTGCTCGAGATTGATCCCGTTGCGGCCAAACGAATTCATCCGAATGATCCCCAGCGTATTCAACGTGCACTGGAAGTCCATGTCATCACCGGCAAGACCATGACAGACTTGTATCGCGCTGATACAAAGTACATTTTCCCCTATCAACCGATTAAGCTGGCGATAGCACCAAATGAGCGCAAAGTATTGCATGAGCGTATTGCACAGCGATTCGATATTATGATGGAACTCGGTTTTGTTAAGGAGGTCGAAGCCCTGTATCAACGTGGTGATCTTGACCTTGATATGCCATCGGTGCGAACGGTCGGGTACCGGCAGTTTTGGCCCTATGTCAGTGGTGAGTGCACGTTGTCAGAGGCGAGAGAAAAAGCGATTGTTGCAACCCGTCAGCTAGCCAAACGGCAATTAACGTGGCTGCGTGGGGACGAGTCATTTGAGCGTTTTGACAGCTTGGCACCTGATCTATTAGACCAAGTCTTGAAAAGCCTTAAAACTGGCCCAATATCCTCATTAATAGTTGGTGAATAGTCAGCTTAGCTTTTTTTTTGCTATAGTGGGTGCGGATAGAAGGGATATTCTGAGTCTGCGTAATATTTTGGAAATTTTTTAGGCAGTAGCAATGACGTTTTAGTATTGCAGACGTTATTAAGAAGCCAATAATAAGTATAATAAAGGAGAACGAACATGAATAAAGGGCAAATGTTGCAGGATCCATTTCTCAATGCCTTACGTAAGGAAAGGATTCCAGTTTCGATCTTTTTGGTAAATGGGATTAAATTGCAGGGGCAAATTGATTCGTTTGATCAATTTGTGGTGCTGTTAAAAAATAGTGTTAGTCAAATGGTGTACAAGCATGCCATTTCTACGGTTGTTCCATCACGTAACGTTAAGGTTCCAGGCACTGAAGACGCTGGCAACAAGTAAGACATTGTTTATCGCTGGGGACAAATTTGTTTGATCGTCCTCGTAGCGGTGAACGTGCAATCTTAGTTCATCTTAAATTCCCTCAGGAAAAGAATCGCGAAGAACTTGATGAATTTCGTGAATTGGTGACGTCTGCGGGGGCACACCCTATTGCGGTTGTAAAAGGGAGTCGTAGTAGCCCACACCCGCGTTACTTTGTGGGCAGCGGTAAAGCAGAAGAAATTAGGATTGCAGTCGAGGAACACAATGCGGATGTGGTGTTGTTCAATCATGAACTGAGTCCATCTCAAGAACGTAATTTGGAAGAATTGCTAAAATGCCGTGTGTTAGACCGTACCGGCGTCATTCTTGATATTTTTGCACAGCGTGCACAGTCTCATGAAGGTAAGTTGCAAGTTGAACTGGCACAATTAAAACACCTGTCTACGCGTTTGGTCCGTGGTTGGACTCACCTTGAAAGACAAAAAGGTGGTATTGGTTTACGCGGTCCTGGTGAAACACAGTTGGAAACAGATCGTCGTTTGCTTTCAGTACGGATTAAAACAATTCGTAAACGCCTTGATAAAGTGCAGGGGCAGCGACAACAGGGTCGCCGGAATCGAAAGCGCCGTGATGCTATTACCGTATCACTTGTTGGGTATACCAATGCCGGTAAATCAACCTTGTTCAACCGTATCTCGGGTGCGGGAGTGCTGGCGGAAGATAAGTTATTTGCCACCCTTGACCCGACCATGAGACGGGTTGACCTAGGGCAAGGTGAGCATATTGTATTGGCAGATACGGTTGGTTTTATTCGCCATTTGCCACATGATTTGGTGACGGCATTTCATTCAACATTAGAAGAAACGCGTGAAGCCGATCTGCTTTTGCATGTGGTAGACGCCAGCAGTGAGCGTCGTGATGAGAATATTAATTCGGTCAATACGGTGCTTGATCAGATTGAGGCTGATGACGTGACGCAAATTATTGTCTACAACAAGATTGATATGGTGGCGGACACACGTGCGCGCGTGGATAGAGACGAAGCGGGTAAGGTCTGGCGTGTTTGGGTGTCGGCGGTGACTGGGGCAGGAATTGATAACCTGCGCAAGGTATTGCATGAAGCCTGTTATGCAGAAGTTGATAAATATCAGCCGCAGGATGATCTTGAAATAGAGTTATATGATAAGCATGATAGCCGCAATATGGCCGGCTAAGCTCATTTTTACCTAGTTTAATGGCTTGCGGCAGAAGTCCGAGCACCCTACAATCGACCCATAAATCGTTAATTATTGAGTAAGTACACAATACTGGAGTTAAACATGGCTTGGAATGAACCCGGTGGTTCAGGAAATGGAAACGGAAAAGGACGCGACCCCTGGGGGAATCGCGGAAAGGACCAGGGTCCACCTGATCTTGATGAAGTAGTTCGTAACCTGCGTAATACGATTGGCGGCATATTTGGCGGCGGTGGTAGTTCTTCCTCCGATGATAATTCTGCCGGTGGTGGCAGTGGCGGCATTGGTCTATTGGTTCTTTTAGCCGCGATTGTTTGGTTCGCCATTGATGCCAGTTATATCATTGATCAGAAGCAACGCGGTGTTGTACTGCGCTTTGGCCAGTATGTGGATACCTTGCAGCCAGGTTTCAATATGCGCCTGCCACGGCCTTTTGAAAAGGTATTGCGTGTTGATGTAGATAGTATTCGTTCTGTCTCAATTGGTAGCAATTCAGATGAGTCATATATGCTGACTCAGGATGAAAATATAGTCGACGTACGTTTTGAAGTGCAATATCGCATTAAAGACCCACGCGATTTTGTGTTTAATGATTCTGCACCTGCTGATTCTTTGCGTGTTGCGACTGAATCAGCTGTGCGTGAGATCGTTGGCCAGAATGGAATGGATTTTGTTATTAAGGATGGTCGTACTGAAGTCAGTATCCGTGCACGTGATTTGGTGCAAAAGATTGTTGACAGTTACAACACCGGTATCGAAATTACCTCGTTTAATATGCAACAAGCGAAAGAGCCGGAGCAAGTTCGCGCTGCATTTGCCGATGCGGTAAAGGCCCAGGCTGATGCGGAGCGGTATAAGAATGAAGCACAGGCTTATCAAAATGAAATAGTCGGTAAGGCACAGGGTGCGGCACAACGTACCGTGTTAGAGGCGGAAGGTTATCGTTCGCGGGTTGTTGAATCGGCCAAGGGTGAGGCGAGTCGTTTTACGCAATTATTGGGTGAATATGAAAAGGCACCCAGTGTGACGCGTGAACGTCTTTACATCGAAGCCATGGAGTCGGTTCTTTCCAACAGCACCAAGATCATGACAGACACAAAGGGTGGTGGTAATAACTTACTTTACTTACCACTGGATCAAATTATGAAACAGACTCAAACGCAAAAGAATAACTCCACAAACGGTGATATTTGGTCGCCCGGTTTTGTTCAACCGGGTAGCACAACATCACCAACCGGAAGTGGAACAACTGAGTCAACTGGTCGGGGGAGACGCTAATGAATAGTCGATTCTTACTCGGTATTGTGGTCGTCGCGCTTGGTATTCTCAGCGTGTCTGTCTTTATTGTTGATGAACGCGAAAAAGTCATCAAATTCCGCTTGGGTGAAATTGTGCGCAGTGATTACACCGCGGGCATTTATTTGCAGTTACCCTTTGTGAATAATATTCGTCGTTTCGATGCGCGTCTGCAGACAATGGATGCACAACCAACGCGAATTATCACCAAGGAGAAGAAATACGTGGTGGTTGATGCCTTTGTTAAGTGGCGCATTGGCGATGCAGAAAAGTTCTACACCACCATGGCAGGTGATATCCGTCAGGCAAACAGGCGCCTTGACCCTATCGTGAAACGTCAATTAACACAGGAATTTGGTAAACGCACCATTCAGGACCTGGTTTCAGGTGATCGTGAGAAGGTGATGGCCTTATTAGCCAGTAACGTCAGAAAAGAAGTCATCAAATACGGCGTTGAAGTCATTGATATGCGTGTTAAACGTGTTGATTTTGAACAAGATATTAGTGAAAACGTCTTTAATCGTATGCGTACCGAGCGTGATCGTGTTGCACGTGAACGTCGTGCCAAGGGACGTGCCGAGGGTGAGCGTATTCGCGCTGATGCGGATCGTGAATACACCGCAACGCTGGCAACGGCCTATTCAACGGCGCAAACAACCCGAGGTGACGGTGATGCCACCGCCGCGGCGTTATATGCTGATGCCTACGGTAAAAATAAGGAGTTTTATTCGTTTTATCGTAGTTTGGATGCCTATAAGAGCTCATTTAGCAGTAAAAATGACGTGATTTTGTTGCAGCCAGACTCGGATTTCTTTAAGTATTTTGGTAATCCGCAGGCGAAATAATAGGGAAAATCATGCCGCGCAGTGATAAACTGCGCGGCACATAACAGTCCGGGTGAGCGGTTGGCAGTGCAGACCGCGAATCGCTCGGCTTTTTTGTGGAACAACATATTTGTAATGTGGCAGGAATTATTAGTTGCAGTCGCGTTAATGCTGGTCATCGAGGGGATCATACCGTTTTTGAGCCCCACCACGATGCGCGGTATTTTGATGCGCATGCTGGAAATGGATGATAAATCCTTACGTATTTCCGGTCTGCTGAGTATGCTGATTGGCGTTATTATGCTCTACACATTGCGTTAATTGATTAAGACATAGACGAAGAACTGAAAGATGAACAATAACGAAGCATGGCTACTACCAGAAGGTATTGAAGAACTGTTGCCCGAACAGGCTGAACAGCTTGAAACCGTGCGCCGTAATTTGATTGATCAAATGCATGGTTGGGGTTATCAGTTGGTTATGCCGCCGTTCATTGATTTTCTTGATACCTTGCTCACGGGCATGGGTAATGATTTGGCATTACAAACCTTTACCCTCACCGATCAAGTGTCTGGAAGGCAAATGGGTATCCGTGCAGATATGACGCCTCAGGTTGCACGTCTGGATGCACACCAATTTACAAACGATACGCCTAATCGACTGTGTTATTTGGGAACCGTATTACGCACACGCCCGGATGATTTCGCAGGCAGTCGAAGCCCCATGCAGTGTGGTGCTGAATTATACGGTTCATCGAGTATTGATAGTGACGTTGAAATTATTCGCCTGATGTTGGCAACCCTCAAGGTGACCGGTATCAGTGAAGTGCACGTGGATTTAGCACACGTGGGTATTTACCGCGGTCTTGCAAACCAGGCGGGACTAGATGACGACCGTGAAGCCGCGTTATTTGACGTATTACAACGCAAAGCGATTCCTGAGCTGGAAGCATTACTGGCTGAGTGGTCATTGGATGCAGCTGTTTCATCAATGTTGCGGGCATTGGTCGATTTGAATGGTGATGTTGATGTGCTTGCCACGGCTAAAGCTAAATTAGCTGGTGCAGATAAGTCAGTGCTTGATGCCCTGGATAATCTTGCCGGGATTACACAGCAGCTACAATCACTCGCGCCAAATACGCGTTTGTTTATTGATCTTGCAGAATTGCGTGGTTATCACTATCACAATGGTGTGATGTTTAGTGCTTACCTGGCGGGTAAAGGGCAAGCCATTGCCTGGGGTGGGCGTTACGATAATATTGGTAAGGATTTTGGTCGGGCGCGCCCTGCAACGGGTTTTAGTACCGATCTAAAAAGTCTGATTGAAATGGGGCAGGTTCCGGTAGTAATGCCAAAGGCTATCTTTGCACCAGCGGGTAATGATGCCCAATTGCTGGCCACTATCGATAACTTACGCGCTGCCGGTGAACGCGTCATTGTGGCATTACCAGAACAAACTGGTGGGGCAGCTGAATTAGGTTGTGATCGTAGTTTGGAATTAAAGAATGAAGGTTGGGAGGTGGTCACACTTTAATATCGCCGCGATGGCTATGAGTGTGATCGAATTTTTATTTTATATACAGGCAATATGGCATGGCTAAGAACGTTGTTGTAATTGGTGCGCATTGGGGGGATGAAGGTAAGGGCAAGGTAGTTGACTTGTTAACTGATCAGGCATCAACCGTAGTTCGTTTTCAGGGTGGACATAATGCAGGACACACCCTGGTTATTGATGGCAAAAAAACAGTTTTACATTTGATACCGTCAGGTGTCTTACGTGAAAATGTTCAGTGTCTTATCGGTAATGGCGTGGTGTTATCACCTGATGCCCTGTTTGCAGAAATGGATGAGTTGGAAGCTGCAGGTATCCCTGCTGCTAGTCGGCTTAAAATCAGCGAAGCATGCCCGTTAATTCTCCCTTACCATATTGCATTGGATCAGGCGCGCGAGATAGCACGTGGCAAAAAAGCGATTGGTACAACCGGTCGTGGTATTGGCCCGGCCTACGAAGATAAAATCTCGCGCCGTGGTATTCGTTTAGGTGATTTATTTAATATCGATCACTTTGCGGCAAAATTAAAAGAAGTGATGGAATACCACAATTTTGCATTGGTGAATTATTTCAAAGTTGACGCAGTGGATTATCAAGAAGTCTTTGATGGGATTATGGCGCAACGTGATCGACTGCTTGCGATGGTTGATGATATCCCTGAATTACTTTATCAAGCACGCCAGCGTGGCGAAAACATTATGTATGAAGGTGCGCAAGGTACCTTGCTTGATATCGATCACGGTACTTATCCATATGTAACATCAAGTAATACCACGGCGGGTGGTGCTGCATGTGGTAGTGGTACTGGCCCACGCGATCTTGATTACATTCTTGGTATTGTAAAAGCATATACAACCCGTGTAGGGGGCGGCCCATTCCCAACCGAATTATTTGACGGTACTGATGTTCACAATGATGAAGATGGTCGTCATATGGCTGAAAAGGGAGCAGAGTTTGGTGCAACGACAGGTCGCGCCCGTCGTTGTGGCTGGTTGGATGCGGTCACCTTGCGACGTGCGATCCGTATTAACAGCATCTCTGGTATGTGTATTACTAAACTTGATGTACTTGATGGTATGGAAGCAATTCGCATCTGTACTGGTTACAAGTATCAAGGTGAAATTTGTGAAGTAAATCCGATCGGTGCTGAAGCATTTGAAAAATGTGAACCCATTTATGAAGACATGCCCGGCTGGAGCGAATCAACAGTTGGTGCGAAAAGTTTTGATGAGTTACCTGAAAATGCACGTAATTACATTACACGGGTAGAAGAAATTGTGGGTGCGCCTGCTGATATCATTTCGACAGGCCCGGATCGGGTTGAAACAATCATACGTCGTCACCCATTCCTGGACTAGTACCCGGTAATAGCGATATTTACTCAAGGATGAGTAAAATATCATATTATATTCCTGAAAGCCTCTGACACCTTTAGCGTTAATAATCTTATTTCATACTGCCCCATATTGGGTTATGTCATTTGAGTCCCAAATAACGCGTATTTTTAGTCTATAGTTATCTAGTTGTTCAATTTATATCTTTTTTCTTATTTATAGTGCGTTATTTGATTTCGTGCTAGTGTTTGAGTATTGCTATATGCTGAGAAAAGTTACTCAATTGTTACCAGTATACAATCGATAAACGATTGTTTGTTTGGAATAGTATATTCATATACATGATGATGTGATGGTATTACCACCAGGATTGTAGGGCAGGTTTCATGCGAATTATTTTTTTAGTTATGACGCTATGTGTGTTGTTCAATAATATCGCTGTTGCTGATGATCACAAAGTAGCTGTCCGCGCGTATCAGGGTATTGAATATGCGATTTCACACTGGGGTCCTACGGTCAAGTTGTTAGAAAAAAAAATACCTGGTCATACGTTTACGTTAGTACCGATTGTTAGTCTTAAGGAAGTTATTGTTCGGGCGGGTAACAATGAGTTTGATTTTGTTATCACTAATCCCTCATCATTTGTCGAAATTGAACAGTTATTTGGCGCCAGACCATTAGCGACGTTAAATAATAGACGTGCTGATACAGCTCAAGATAGATTTGGTTCGGTTATTTTTACTCATGTTAAAAATAATGACATTTTAAAAATAAAAGATTTAGAGGGGAAGTCACTCATGGTCGTGTCGGAGCGTGCCTTTGGTGGCTGGCAAGTAGCATGGCTTGAAATGCTAGAGCAGGGATTTAATCCACAAAAACTTTTAAAGAACTTAATGTTCACTAAAAGCAATACGCAACCTGAGGTTGTTCAGGCCGTTCTTGATGGTAAGGCTGATGCGGGTGTCGTGCGTACAGATCTACTGGAACGCATGGAAGCAGCTGGAAAGGTTGATATGCGTTATTTGCGTATTATTAATAATAAAGACATTAAAGGTTTTCCTTTTTTTATTAGCACAAAACTGTATCCAGAATGGGCATTTGCAGCAATGAATTCTGTGCCCGTTGAATTATCGCAACAAGTAAAAAAAATATTATTCGCAGTAGATCCTGATAGCGAAGCAGCCAGGAAAGGCCAGTATGTGGGATGGCTACCGCCGAGAGATTACAGCACAGTCAGAGCGCTATTAAAGACACTAAAAATACAACCAGGTCTTCAATAATAAAATATTTTCGCCAGGATGATTTAAGCTGGGCAGATTATCTGGAAAGAGAAATATTATGAAAATATCGATTGTTCATAAACTTAGTTTAAGTGCCATGTTCTTAGTGCTGTTAAGCACCTCAATGGTCGGGGCGGTATTTTTCTATAAGACATCTGATGTATTAGTAGGTCATGCGTTAGACGATATATCGGAAAAAGTTGCCAATGCAGGTAATCGCTTACAGTTACAAGTAGAAACGTATCGACAAGATGCCCTGTACCTTTCTAAAACGCCACCAATACAAGGAATGTTACGCGCAATTGCATCTGAAGATAATTACGACAGGCAGGGAAAATCCAGTTATCAACAATGGGTCAACAGATTAGAATTAATTTTCGTTGCTATTTTAAAAACCAAACCAAGTTACTTACGGCTTCGGTTTATTGATAAAAATGGCCAGGAATTAATTGTTGCCGCAAGAGAGGGAGGTGTCATTACTATTCTTGGAGAGGGTCAACTTCAGAATAAGGCGCAGCGCTCTTATATGCGCAACACACTTAGATTGCAGGAAGGTGAAGTCTATTTATCTGATATCAATTTAAATCGTGAATATGGAAAAGTCAGCATTCCGCACCAAGAGGTGTTGCGTAGCGCTACGCCTGTATACAACGAAAAAAACGCAGAAATTGAAGGCGTTATTTTGATCAATGCCGAAGTGGGCCACGAATTGCGCAACATAAGGAATTCCATTTTAGATTTGAGCCAGAATATTTATATAACCAACGATCGAGGCGGTTATTTGCTACATCCAGATGAGGATAAAACATATGGTTTCGATCTAGGTAAACGGTATCGCATTCAAGAAGATATCCCGCAATTGGCGAACCTATTCTTACCGGGCAATAGAAATAAAACATTTATTTTGCAGGAAAGTGATGGTGACGTCGGGAATGTAGTGAACTTCTCAAAAATATATTTTGATCCATCTGAGCCGGAGCGTTTTATTACCGTCGGTATGACACAACCTTATCGGGATATTCTGCAAAAACAATCAGCAGTTCTGGATGATGTATTAAAACTTGTTTTTTTCCTGGTTGTCGGCGTAATGCTTGTTGCAATCATGTTATCACTGCGTATATCTGCACCGATTAAACGGATTATCCGGGTGATGGATGATTATTCGAATAATCGTATCTCTTCTGTGCGTATGCCCATTGATAATAATGATGAAATAGGACTGCTTGCGAGAAGCTATGAAACACTAATAGGTCAAGTAGAAAGTGCGAATATTAATCTCAGGGAAATGAACCGGAACCTTGAGGTGAAGGTTTATGAACGGACGAAAGAGCTGGAATCTAGCGAGGTGCGTCAACGTAGCATTATTGACCAGATGGTTGACGGCTTTATTACGATAGATGAGAAGGGCACGATTGGTTTGTTTACGTCATCGGCAGAGAAAATATTTGGTTATAAATCAGATGAAGTGCTCGGTCACAATATTAATATGCTTATGCCAGAACCATATCATTCTGAACATGATGGCTATCTTGATAATTATAATAGGACGGGCCATCGAAAAATTATCGGCATTGGTCGCGAGGTTACCGGGCGGCGCAAAGATGGCAGTGAATTCCCGATGGATCTGGCCATCAGTGAAATGGTATTGGATGGTCAAAAGGTATTCACGGGTGTGGTGCGTGATATTACTGAACGGAAACTTGTCGAAAAGTTGAAAAATGAATTTATTTCAACAGTGAGCCATGAGTTGCGTACTCCTTTAACAGCTATTCGTGGGTCATTAGGCTTAATCACCGGTGGTGCAGTTGGTGAATTACCTGATCAAATAGTCGATATGTTGAGAATTGCTGGCAATAATACGGAACGATTGTTGATACTGATTAATGATATTCTCGATATTCAGAAAATTGAGTCGGGGCAAATTGCGTTTAAGTTCGAGCGAGTGGAATTAATGCCATTACTTGAACAAGTCATCGAAAATACCACGACCTTTGCGAGCCAGTTTAACGTCTCATTTTCCATTTCAACGGCCCTGGCTAATAGTTATATTTATGCCGATAAAGATCGCATGATGCAGGTCATGGAAAATTTACTTTCGAATGCAGCGAAATTTTCACCAGAAAATGAAGTGGTTGAGATTTCTGTTGCTCGTCATTATGACGATTCTATTCGAGTTTCTGTGACTGATCACGGAGAAGGCATCCCTGAAGAATTTCAGTCAAAACTATTTAGTAGATTCACACAATCTGATTCTTCTTCAGTACGAAAAAAAGGTGGTACGGGTTTAGGCTTAAGTATCGCGAAAGCCATTGTCGAAAAACATGGTGGTATTATTGATTTTGTCACGCGAGTGGGAGTCGGCTCGACATTCTATATTGAGTTACCAGAATTTGTTGGAGATGCTTTAAGCAGTAATGATGACAGCTTCCGACAATTACCGAAGCAGCATCAGCAATGTGTTCTTATCGTTGAGGATGACCCGGATATTGCAGCTTTGATTAGACGTATGTTGGCGGAAGATGGCTACAATAGTGATATTGCCCTTAATGTCAGGGAAGCGCGACAATATATGAAGCAAAATCAGGGTCAATATAAAGCCATCACGCTTGATTTGGTATTACCGGATGAGAGTGGCATACGATTTTTGGAAGATATTAGGCGTGAGGCTGATACGCATGATATCCCCGTTATTGTTGTATCGGCTGAAGCGGATGAGGCTAAGCGGGATTTAGTTGGTGGAGCCATGGGGGTAGTTGACTGGTTGAGAAAACCTATTGACCAGCAACGATTAGTCGATGCGGTAAAACATGCAACTAGTCCCAGCGGTTTACCTCGCGTGTTACATGTTGAAGATGAAGAAGATGTGCATGCGGTGGTTAGTGTGATGCTAAAAGATTATTGTGAATTAAGTTGGACCGCTACGTTTGTCTCATCAGAAGAAGCCTTGAAATCGGAGCACTTCGATCTGGTTTTACTTGATATCGGACTACCTGATGGTTCGGGGCTAGATTTACTCGAGACGATTGATGCACTTGAAACCCCACCTAAAGTTGTAATTTTTTCAGCATATGATGTGTCGAAAGAACATGCTGATAAGGTGAGTGCAGTATTGATGAAGTCAAAAACTGATAATACAAAGTTAGCCAAAGTTATTAAATCAGCTATTGAGTCTAAGATAAGAGAGGGTAACTACAATGTTAGTGGTCC